>Ga0181401_1000293_pt1 | contig 21152 bp, 23 predicted proteins | sample 24SPOviralmetaG_FD_130130 | JGI IMG/M metagenome (GOLD analysis project Ga0181401, IMG submission 130130) | Marine viral communities from the oligotrophic San Pedro Time Series (SPOT) site, San Pedro Channel, CA, USA - 24 SPOT_SRF_2011-07-20 | ecosystem: Environmental > Aquatic > Marine > Strait...
GGTACTCACGGTAATAAAGGTGGGAGACTGTTTGCTGGAGACAACGCACAGAATGCTCAAGTAGTTGGTGGTAGATACTACACTGACTTATTAAGTATTGCTCCTGGACTGGTAGCAGGTCAAGCAAACCCCACAACTGCAGCAAATGGATTTGTTCCACTTCTAGACCAGAATCGTAAGGTCGATCAGTGGAATGTAGATAATTTAACCTTAGATGGAAATACATTTTCATCTACAGACACTGATGGTGATATCAATATTGATCCAAATGGGTCTGGCGAAATCGTCATTCCTGATGATACATTCCTTACATTTGGATCAAGTAAGGATGCAAAAATTGAATACGATGAAAATGGTACAGACAAAGTTCAGGTTACTGGTGCAAACTGGGTCTGGAATAACTGTGCAATTGAGGTAAATGGTGAATCATTCAATGTTGATAACATTGGAATTTCATCCAACATTATCTCTACCAAATCTGGTGGAGGAAACACTCTTTTCATTGACCCATATCCTGATGCTCTGAGCAATGAAGGTGTAGTCATCATCAAAGGTGACCTCCAAGTTGATGGTACAACAACTACTGTTAACTCAAGTAATGTTACAATTAATGATGCAATTTTTGCGATTGGTGATGTAACCAGTGAAAGAACAGTCATGGGGACTGTTAATGCAGGTGTATCTACTGTTCTTCTTGATTCTGTTGTAGGAATCAATACTGGTGACCAATTAGCAGTAACAGGCATTGATGCTTCTGGTATTGGTACAGTTACCGCATATAATGCAACAACTAAAGTTGTAACATTTACAGGAACAGCAGTTGGTGTTACTACCACAGCACAAGTAACTGTAACTCACGCATTTGATACGAATACCGATCGTGGTCTTTCGTTCCAATATAATGTTAGTAGTGGAACAGGTAACAACAAAGTTGGTTTCTTTGGTTATAATGACAGTTCGGGCGAAGGCAGTGCTGCTCCAGCAAGAGCATGGACATATATTCCTGAAGCAACTATAACCGGTAGTGTAGTATCAGGAACTAGAGGTAACTTAGATGTTAAAGGCATCTATTATCAGACTGGTGATTACAATACACATGGTGTAACGTATTTTGATGTAAATGGATTACAGACATCAACAAATAATCCTACAGACGCTGTAAATACAAGAACTTCTACACAGATCTTGACTGCAGTTACTGAGATTACAATTATACTGCCTTCTGCAAAGACAATTGCCCAAGATGCCTTGGTAACACAACAAAATAACAGCACTGCCTTTGGTGTTTGCAAAACATCAATTAGTAGTGGTACAACTCTTACTTTGATTGGTGTTCAAGGAACATTTGATGCATCAAATGATTTGGTGGTAAATGGTACTAGCATTTCAGTTGCACCAGATTCAGTATCTGTTGTGTATACCAACAAACCAACTTGGACCAATACATTAGATGGAGGAACCTTCTAGACTTATGAATGACGTTGACGTGAATATCTTGATTAAGAATTATCATTCTAAAATTTCTACATTAGTGAATCAGAATATTCTCTTAGAAGCAAAACTGGAATCTTTAACAAAAGATTACAATGAATTGCAAAACAAAGTTAAATATCAGGAAGCAGGTATCGAAGAATGAGCAAACCATCGACCAGACAAGAATTGATCGATTATTGTCTTAGAAGACTTGGATATCCGGTTCTGGAAATCAACGTAGATGATGATCAGATTGATGATCTGGTGGATGATGCAATCCAGCACTGGCAGGATTACCACTTTGATGGTTATCAGAGAATGTTCCTGAAGCATAAAGTTACTACAGCAGAAAGGGAAACATTGAGAAGTGGTGTTACAACAACCACAGGAACCTCTGGTATTGGCATTACAACAGTAAATTGGGAAGAGGGACAAAACTTTCTTCAACTCCCAGAACATGTTATTGGAATCAACAAAGTATTTAAAATGGACAACAGCACCATATCTAATGGTCTGTTCAATATCAAATATCAAATGTTCCTGAACGATGTATACTACTATGGGGCACTTGATCTTTTAAATTACTCAATGACGAAGACGTATCTTGAGGATTTAAGTAGACTTATCACCCCAGACGTTCAGTTAAGATTTAATAGAAAGAATGGTAGATTATACGTAGATATTGATTGGCGTGAATTTAATGACGATACCTATCTCGTATTAGACTGCTATAGACTGGTTGATCCTTCTGATGCAGCATCAGTCTATAATGATTGGTGGTTAAAGAAATATACAACTTCACTAATCAAGAGACAGTGGGGTCAAAACTTAATTAAGTTCCAAGGTGTAGCACTCCCAGGTGGAGTTCAGTTAAATGGAAGACAACTTTACGATGATGCTATGGCAGAGTTAGAAGTTCTAGAGAAAGAACTTAGAACGACTTATGAAGAACCACCTTTCGATTTGATAGGTTGATGCGCTATGCCATTAAATTCTTACTTTTTACAAGGATCCCAAGGAGAGCAAAGACTCGTCCAGGATCTAATTAACGAACAGTTAAAGATATACGGACAAGATATCATCTACCTTCCAAGGAAGTTAGTGAGTCAGGATGCAATTCTGAATGAGACGATTGCTACTCAATTTGATGACTCATTCAGAATGGAAGCATACCTAGCAAACTATGATGGTTTTGCAGGTAATGGAGATATTCTATCTAAGTTTGGCGTTCAGTCAACAGATCAGATTACTCTGATAATTTCAAAAGAAAGATATGAAGATTTTGTCAGTCCATACTTATATAATGAAGACGTTATAGTAACATCAAGACCAGCAGAAGGTGACTTGATTTATCTTCCCCTTGATAATACTATTTTTGAAATCAAGTATGTAGAAGCAAAGAAACCATTCTATCAACTGAATAAGTTATTCGTTTATCAATTGAGTTGTGAAGTCTTCGATGCTGCACTTGATGAACTTGTTGATACTGGAATTGAAGAAGTTGATCAGGCAGTATCTGAGTTTATATTCACTACCAAACTTACAATGGTTGGTATTGCTGCTTCAACTTCTACAGTAACCATTCAACTTGCAAAAGATCTTGCTGGTCTCAATACTGGGTTATCGGTAAATCGGGTTGACCTTATTAATGATGGAACAGGATACACAGTTCCACCAATTATTGGTATTAGTACCGCACCTGTAAATGGTACTAATGCAACAGCAGTTGCAATCATGACTCGGAGAACGGGTCAGGTAGGTCAGTCAATTGATAGTATCCAAATTATTAATCCTGGATTTGGATATACAGTACCACCGGTAATTACAATCCGTCCTCAAAATAATGATGGTAGTGGTGGTATCGCAACAGCAGTTATGGGTGAAGGTACTCTTGGTATTCCAAATATCACATTTGCTGGTGTTGGATATGGAGCCACACCGGTAGTTGCAATTACAACAGCACCCTCAGGAGGGATTAATGCTACCGCTGTTGCAGTCGTTAATGCAAATAATGTAATTAGTGAAATTAGATACACAAATGCTGGTGCAGGGTATACACTTACACCAAATGTCACTGTAGCGTCTCCAGTAACTGGAATTAGCACAGATGACTATTTGTATGGAGAACTCGTCAGGGGCGTTTCTACGGGCACTACAGCGTATGTTAATAGTTGGGATAGCGATACAAACATACTTCAGGTCACCAATACATCTAGCAATTTTGCTATAGGTGAATCAGTTGTAGGTATTGGAACTACTCAACTTGGTTCTGATGCTAGTAGAACTATTCTATCAATATCTGACCAAGATGAATACGATGAATTTGCAGATAATATTGAGATAGAGTCGGAAGCAGATACTATTCTTGACTTTACCGAGAGAAACCCATTTGGAGAGATCTAAATAGTTAGTATAGGCAAACCATGGTGTCATGTTAGGAACATATTATTATCATGAGATTATACGAAAGACCATCATATCTTTCGGTACTCTTTTCAATAACATTGAGATCCGGCACACGAAGCAGGATGGATCTAAGTTTTCGACTGTAAAGGTTCCCATTGCGTATGGTCCTGCTGAGAAGTTTATTGCAAGACTGGAGCAGAAACCTGATCCAAGAAAGAGAGTATCGATAACTATTCCCAGGTTAGCATTTGAAATGACTGGTATTCAATATGATTCCAGTAGAAAGGTTTCTACAATGCAAACCTTTAAAGCATTTACTACAGATGGAACTAAGACAGCAAGAAAAGTCTTTATGCCTGTTCCATACAATCTAGGATTTAGATTGTCAATCTTGACTCAATATAATGAAGATGCGATGCAGATCATCGAACAGATTCTTCCTATATTCCAACCGGCATTCAATGTAACAGTTGACTTGGTAGAATCGATTGGCGAAAAGAGAGATATACCATTGGTTCTAGAGAACATTAACTTTGAAGATAACTATACCTCTGGATATGATGAAAAGAGAGTTATAGTTCATCAATTACAATTTACAGCAAAGACATATTTATTTGGTGCTATTGCTGACAACAGTGAAGGTCTTATCAAGAAAGTTCAGGTTGATTATCATACAAGCACGAATAGGAAAACTGCAAAAAGAGAACTTAGGTACGTTGCTACACCTAGAGCACTCAAGGATTATAATGATGATAATGCAACCACTCTTGCTCAGGATATTGATGCTGAACAGACTCAATTCCTGGTCACGAATGCATCAAGTCTTGTGGTAGATGGATATATCTACATCGGTAAAGAATTGCTACAGATTAGAGAAATCAGCAATGAAACACTCCTAGTCCATAGAGGAGTTGATGGAACTCAACCAGATAGTCATATCAACGGAGTCTCCATTGATGCAGTCACTCAGGCAGATAATGATCTGGTCGAACCTGGTGATGATTTCGGATTTAGTGAAGAACGATTCGATTTTAGTGACAGCAGAACTTATAGTCCAAGTAAAGGTATAGATGTATGAGTGATCAATTTGACAGCATAAATGACACCCTGGACGTTGAAGTTCAAGCGGGAGAAATTGTAAAGGAAACTAAAAAAGAACTTAAAAAAATCAGTGACCAAAAGGACCACATAAAAGATTATGAGTATACTCGTGGCAACTTGTATTCTTTGATTGAAAAGGGACAGGAAGCAATTAACGGTATCCTTGAGTTAGCACAGGAAGGTCAACAACCCAGATCATACGAAGTTGTTGGACAACTTATTAAGAGTGTTGGTGATGTATCCGATAAGTTACTTGATCTTCAGCAGAAGATGAGAGATCTAAATAAAGAGGAGAAGACTTCTTCACCAACAACTGTAAATAATGCATTGTTCGTTGGTTCAACTGCTGAACTTCAGAAACTTCTTAAGGACGGATTCAAGAAAGAGTAATGCCAGAACCCACAAGATCCAACAAAAATAATGATAGTGTTCGTGACAACGATGATAGCAGCAGTGCTAGTAATGGTACTGGGAGTGACGCTTCTAGATCCCCCTCAGGACTAGGGGAAGAAAGATTCTGTGAACTTTGTGGTAAGAAAGAATATAAGGAAGAGTGTAGTTATGGTCCCAAGATGTGGGACATGTTTACAATAAGAAATTTCAGTAAGTCAGTTGTAGTTCCAGGGAAATCAACTTATGAAGAATTTAACTGGAGGAGTGAATTAGCAGAATCGTATCTTAGATTACAGGAAAGAGGAAGGACATATACTATTATCTTTAACTGGAGAGGAAGAACACTAAAAGTTCAAATGTTCTTTAACAAATTCTCCAGACCTACCAGAGAAGAAGTACGCCAGGAACTTAATAAAATATATCCTGGACCAATCGTACTATACTACAACCCATCGAAGAAAGAACCAACTTTACCATTCATGTTTGCAGGAACTGCAGGAGGAGACGCAAATGAACCCAGATGATATTGAAATTACAAATTTGAATAAAGGTTTTGAGTATATCAAGATTGCAAGAGAGATTGACGCACTGGAAGGAGTGGAAAATTTAAAAACAGTAGCAAAGTGCTACGCAAAATTATACTTAAAAACACAAGAGATTAGAGCATCTATAGGAAATATTTAAATCATGGCTGAAAATATCTATTTGGGGAATCCTAACCTTAAAAAGGCAAATACCCCAATTGAATTTACACAAGAACAGATTGCTGAATTTATTAAGTGTAAGCAAGATCCTGTTTACTTTGCACGAAATTATGTAAAGATTGTGAGTCTGGATGAAGGTCTTGTTCCTTTTAAACCATACGACTTTCAAGAGAAGTTAATTTCTAACTTCCATGAGAATAGATTTAATATTTGTAAGATGCCACGTCAGACTGGTAAGTCTACTACGTCTGTATCATACCTTTTGCACTATGCAGTATTCAATGATAGTGTTAATATAGGTATCCTAGCAAACAAAGCAGCAACTGCAAGAGATCTTCTTGGAAGATTACAAACTGCATACGAGAACTTGCCTAAGTGGATGCAACAGGGTATTATTGCATGGAACAAGGGTTCGTTGGAGTTAGAAAATGGGAGTAAGATACTGGCAGCATCTACGTCTGCAAGTGCTGTCCGAGGTATGTCGTTCAACATCCTCTTTCTCGACGAGTTCGCATTCGTCCCGAATCATATTGCTGACTCGTTCTTTGCCTCGGTTTATCCTACTATTACTTCTGGTAAAAGTACCAAAGTAATTATTGTATCTACGCCCCACGGTATGAATCACTTCTACCGTCTATGGCATGATGCAGAAAAAGATAAAAATGATTATGTTCCCACAGATGTTCATTGGTCAGAAGTTCCAGGTAGAGATGATCACTGGAAACAACAAACAATTGCTAACACATCAGAGCAGCAATTCAAGATTGAATTTGAGTGCGAATTCCTTGGATCTGTTGATACTTTGATTGCACCAAGTAAATTAAGAAGTTTAGTTTACGATAATCCAATGACCAGGAATGCTGGATTGGATATTTATGAAAAACCTAGGGAGGGCAGGGATTATATCTGCACTGTTGACGTTGCAAGAGGAGTCAGTCTAGACTATTCTGCTTTTATTGTTGTAGATATTACTGAATTTCCACACAAGGTAGTAGCAAAGTATCGGAATAATGATATAAAACCGATGTTATTCCCTAATATTATATACGAAGTAGTAAAAAATTATAATAATTCATTTGTTCTTTGTGAAGTAAATGACGTTGGAGACCAAGTTGCTTCTATTTTAAACTATGATCTTGAGTATCAGAATCTACTGATGTGCTCAATGCGTGGTAGAGCAGGTCAAATTGTAGGACAGGGATTCTCTGGTAAGAAGACACAACTTGGTGTCAAGATGAGTAAGACTGTCAAGCAGGTTGGATCACTAAACCTGAAGACAATGATTGAAGAAGATAAGATAGTCTTCAATGACTATGAAATCATATCTGAATTAACTACATTTATTCAGAAACGTAATTCATTTGAAGCAGAAGAAGGTTGTAATGATGACCTTGCAATGTGTCTAGTCATCTATGCATGGTTGGTCCAACAGGATTACTTTAAGGAACTTACTGACCAAGATGTCCGTAAGAGATTGTATGAAGAACAGAAGAATCAGATTGAACAGGATATGGCACCATTTGGTTTTATGTCTGATGGACTAGAGGATAATAGTTTTGTTGATGCTCAGGGTGATCGATGGTCCAATGCATCAGTTGGTGAATATGGCGATATGTCATATATGTGGGATTATCAGTAATGAAATTCGATGAACAGTTTAGTTTAGAACATCTACTGTTCAAGAAGAGAACGTGTCGAACCTGTAAAGAGAGTAAAGATCTGATAGAAGATTTCTATTTAACGAGAAAAAGCAGAGGTGTGCTCCCATCGTCATATTCTTACGAATGCAAGGAATGTACGAAGAAGCGTATAATTGCCGGTAAAAAAGTCGATATAAGTAATTGGTCCTATCCAGATTGGTAGTTCACGCATTGTTTCCCCACTTAAGGAGTGTTTTTTTCTAAATAGTTTTAGTAAAAATGAATCTTCGGTCGAGGAAAAGACATGTCGCTTAACCTAGTATCCCCCGGCGTCAAGGTAAGAGAAGTTGACTTAACAATCGGTAGAGTGGATGCTGCAAATGACCAAGTTGGTGCAATTGCAGGTCCATTTGAAAAGGGACCAATTAATGTTCCCATTCTGATTGAAACAGAGCAAGATCTTCTTAGAACCTTTGGTAAGCCCATTACAACCGACGCACAGTGTGACTACTGGTTAAGTGCGTCTTCATACCTTTCTTATGGTGGAACTCTTAGAGTTCTCAGAACTGACGAGTCTGCTGGTTTGCATTTAAACAATGCTAACAATGATGGTTCCAGCAGCGTCAAAATCAAATCCTATGAGGATTATGTAAATAACGCAAGTTCTACTGGCGTCTCTTGGGAGTATGCAGCAAAGAACCCCGGAAAGTGGGCAAACAATCTTAAGGTCTGCACCATTGACGGTGCTGCTGACCAAACCATTTCAGGTATCAGCACGACTAGCGTTACAGTCGGAATGGGTGTTACCCAAACGATTACTGGAAGAGTAAATGCTGGTTCTGGAAGCACTTCTGCATACGATGGTTTCCTGAGAGGAATTATCACAGAAGTTGGTGTTGGTCAATTCTCAGTTAAAGTTACTGATAGAGTTGCTGCTGACGGAACTTCCACTGCTGCTAGTTATCAGGAAGGAGGTTCACTATCATTCGTTACTCCTTCTACAACAACCACAACCACTAATACTGCAATTGGTTCAACTGCTGGTGTTATCAACGAAGCAGTTGATGCTTCTATCACTGGCGTCACCACAACTTCTGCTGGCGGTGGCATGACCCAGAATGTCGCAATCGGAGACGTTGTTACCGTAACTGGTGGTAATTCAACAGTTCCTACCGGTGCTAAGGTTGTTGCTATTGGTGTTGGTACAGTATTCGTTGACCAAGCAATCAGCGGTATCAGTACTGCTGGAGATGGTGCAGTCTTTACCTTCACAAGATCTTCTTCTACAACCACTTCCGCTAACGATCTCGTTGTTAAGAACGCTGCTGCTGCAGGAATTGCAACTTACACATCTGCTACTCTTGCTGATTGGTATAACACTCAGACTCTGGGACTTACAAACTCCACAGTTTCCTGGAAGTCAATCGCACAGAAACCCGGAACTTCTCAGTATGCTTCTGAAAGAAGTGCAAAGAACGATGAAATCCACGTAGTTGTCGTTGATGATACCGGTTCTGTAACCGGAACTGCTGGAAACATTGTTGAGAAGTTTACCTTCCTTAGCAAGTCTTCTGACGGTACTATCTCCCCAACCGAGGCAGTATTCTATAAGAACAGTCTTGCTCGTCTTTCCGACTATGTATTCTCTGGATCACATCCAGCTGGAGTATCTGGTGGACTTACTTCTGGATCAGCTGGTGCATTTACTGCAGCAACTGGAGCATGGGGTGGAGTTGCACAAGGAACAACGTTTAACGTTGAAGGTGCAAAGACCTACAATCTCACCGCTGGTAAGAACTACACTGCTGGTGATGGATTTGTTGCATCTCTTGCAGACGTTGTAAGTTCTTACGATGTTCTCAAGAATCCTGCTGAATATTCAATTGACTTCTTGATTAATGGACCTTCTGCTGGAACGTCAATCTTTGATTCACAGGCAAAAGCAAACAAATTGATTGAAATTGCTGAACTTAGAAAGGATTGTATCGCTTGTATCTCTCCTCATAGTGCTGGTGTTGTCAATGAACCAAACTCTGATACACAGACAGAGAATATTATCAAATTCTACGATAGTGTGTCTTCATCTTCCTACGCAGTCTTTGACTCAGGATATAAGTACACCTTCGATAGATTCAACAATGAATTCCGTTACATCCCATGTAACGCTGACGTTGCTGGTCTGATGGCAAGAACTTCAATCAATCAGTTCCCCTGGTTCTCACCTGCTGGTTCCGCTAGAGGAGCAATCAATGGTGCAGTGAAACTTGCTTATAATCCTTCACAGGCACAGAGAGATCTGATCTATCCTAAGAGAATTAATCCAATTGTCGCCCAAGGCGGTTCTGGAATTCAACTCTTCGGTGATAAGACTGGACTTTCCTTCGCTTCTGCATTCGATAGAATCAACGTTCGTCGTCTATTCCTCACCATTGAGGATTCAATCGAGAGAGCAGCAAAGGATCAACTCTTTGAATTCAACGATGTTATCACGAGATCCAACTTCGTCAATATTGTTGAACCATTCCTTCGTGATGTTAAGGCAAAGAGAGGTATGACCGATTTCGTCGTAATCTGCGATGAGACTAACAATACTCCAGACATTGTTGACTCTAATCAGTTTAGAGCAGACATCTTTGTCAAACCCGCAAGATCAATCAACTTCATCGGTCTTACATTCGTTGCTACTCGCACCGGAGTAAGTTTTGAAGAAGTAGTTGGCAACGTTTAATTCATTCACAAAATAGAGGAAACATCTAATGGCAAACCGTAACGCTCCAAATACCAAGGACAGAACCCTTGATGCATTTAAGGGCAGGATGATCGGTGGAGGTGCAAGACCCAATCTATTTGAGTGTGAATTGTACTTCCCTGATGACGCTATCCCCGAAGGAACATCGAAAGATGCTTTAACCGATAGAACTCGTTTTATGATTAAAGCAGCAAACCTTCCTGCTTCTAACATCTCTCCAATCAACATTCCTTTCAGGGGTAGAAACCTGAAAGTTGCTGGAGACAGAACCTTCGATCCCTGGACTATCACCATCATCAACGATGTTGATTTCACTATCAGAACTGCTTTTGAGAGATGGATGAATCTCATCAACAAGCACGAAGATAATGCTGGAATTACAAACCCTGCTGATTATCAACAGGATATGTATGTTAAGCAACTGGGTAGAGCACAAGTAGGTGGTGTTCAACCACAAAGTGATCCACAACTGCCTGTTCTCAAGCAGTATAGATTCTATGGTTCATTCCCAACTAACGTCTCAGATATCGCACTTTCTTACGATAGTTCTGATACGATTGAGGAATTCTCAGTAACCATGGAAGTTCAGTGGAGTGAAGCACTTAACTCGGACGGCACAACCCAGTTGGGCACAGGAGTATAAATAGTAGAATAATAAGTTCAATCTTGATTAATGTCTAAATTATTTGGTTTTAAACTACCAGATCCTGGGGCAGACAAAGCATCAAAAAGCATTGTCTCCCCAGTCCCTCAAACAGATGAGGACAAATCAGATTTTTATCTCTCCAGCGGTTTCTACGGCCAGTACGTAGATATCGAGGGAGTTTATAAATCTGAGCAGGATTTGATTCGTAGATATCGTGAGATGTGTTTGCATCCTGAGTGTGATAGTGCGATTGAAGATATTGTAAATGAAGCAATTGTTTCTGATCTCAATGACTCACCTGTAGAAGTTGAATTATCAAACCTTCCTGCTTCGGATAAACTAAAGGATCTCATCAGAGAAGAGTTCCAAAATATTAAAAACATGATGAACTTCGATAGGAAGTCTCATGAAATCTTTAGGAATTGGTATATTGACGGAAGAGTATTTTACCACAAGGTAATCGATCTCAAGGATCCATCTGCTGGTATTCAGGATATCAGGTATATCGATCCACTCAAAATTCGATTAATCCGTAAGCAAGAAAAAAGCGGACCAAATGCTCAGTCACCTTTTGATGTTGCAAGAAATGGAAAGGACTCTACGAACCCAGAGAATTATAAGGCACCTGAAGTAGAAGAGTATTATCTTTATGATCCTAACTCTTCACAGAAGAATGGTGGGGGAGTTTATCCAAACAGTCATGTAAAAGGTGCTGTAAAGATCTCAAAAGATGCAATTACATTTGTAACCTCTGGATTGGTAGATAGGAATAAGCAAACAATTTTATCTTATTTGCATAAAGCAATCAAAGCACTTAACCAATTAAGAATGGTTGAGGATAGTCTTGTTATCTACAGACTATCAAGAGCACCAGAACGTAGAATTTTCTACATTGATGTTGGTAATCTGCCTAAGGTAAAAGCAGAACAGTATCTGCGCGATGTGATGAATCGCTATCGCAACAAACTTGTATATAATGCGAGCACCGGAGAAATCCGTGATGACCGTAAGCATATGGCAATGCTTGAAGATTTCTGGTTGCCTAGAAGAGAAGGTGGTAGAGGAACTGAGATTACTACACTCCCTGGTGGTCAGAACCTTGGAGAATTGTCTGACGTTGATTACTTCCAGACTAAACTCTACAAATCACTGAACGTTCCTTCCAGCAGACTTGATAGTTCTGGTGGTTTCAATCTTGGTCGTTCTTCTGAGATTCTGCGTGACGAACTTAAGTTTACCAAGTTTGTTGGTAGACTGCGTAAGAGATTCTCTGGAATGTTCAACGATATGTTGAAGACCCAGTTGATTCTGAAGAATATTATCACTGCTGACGACTGGCAGGAATTAGAAGATCATATTCAATACGATTATCTGTATGATAATCACTTCTCTGATCTCAAAGAGAATGAACTTCTCAATGAGCAACTTGGTGTTATTGCTGCAATGGAACCTTATATGGGCAGATATTTCTCTGCACAATATGTAAGAAATAAAATTCTGAAGCAGACTGAAACTGAAATCATTGAAATGGATGAGCAGATCAAGAAGGAAATTGAAGAAGGAATTCTTCCTGATCCAAATGCTCCTATTGACCCAAATACTGGATTACCAATTGACCCAAATGCGGATCCAATGGGACTTGGACAACCTATCAATGATCCAGATTTAGCACAGCAAGAGAAGGCAGTCGAAGCACCGGAAGGTGGTGAGATATAAATAAATAATAGTTCTCGTAATTTTTTGATACAAAATGGATGATTTAATGGATTTATTGGTGGGTGCCGAATCATCCCCAACTGAAGTTAGTGACAAAATTAAAGAAATTTTGTATGCTAAATCTTCATCAAAGATAGATGCAATCCGACCTGATATCGGTGCTTCTTTATTTGGTGAAGATGAATTAGAAGATGAAACAGATGAAGTTGAAGTAGAGTCCGAAGAGGACGAAGAGGAAGAAACTCAAACCGGAGACGAAGATGTTGATTAAGGTTTTAGCAGCAGAAACAAATTTAAATGCTGCTACAAATGTTGGTAATGCAACTGTTGTTAGAGTGTATAACGGTCACTCTGCTGTGGTCGTCATTACAAGATCGGATTCTAGTGATTCAACTATTGGAAGTCTCACGGTGGGAGTCGGTGAGACCGTTGTTCTCGAAAAAGATCCTACCGATAAGTTGGTCACTTCTGCAGGAACAACTTCAGTCAAAGCTGTAAAAGTCGCATACAGAAACTAAGAAAAATGAAACTAATCAGAGAAGAAGTCGAATCAGTAGAGTACATTACCGAAGGTAAAGGTTCTGCTAAAAAGATGTTCATCGAGGGCACTTTCCTTCAAGGTGACATCAAGAACCGCAACGGTCGTATGTATCCTATTTCAACTCTTGCAAAAGAAGTTGGTAGATATAACGAGTGCTATACGAATAAAGGAAGGGCACTTGGAGAACTCGGTCACCCCGATGGTCCAACAATCAACCTTGATCGTGTATCCCATAAAATTGTAACTCTTGAGCAAAGAGGTTCAAACATTTATGGTAAGGCACAACTTCTTAGCACCCCAATGGGCAAGATTGCACAGTCACTGATTGGTGAAGGTGTGAAACTTGGAGTTTCTTCTCGTGGTGTTGGTTCATTAAAACTGAACAATGAAGGCATCAATATTGTTGGTGAAGATTTCATGTTGGCAACCGCTGCAGACATCGTTGCTGATCCATCTGCACCAGACGCTTTTGTTGATGGAATTATGGAAGGAAAAGAATGGGTCTGGGAAGGTGGAATCCTTCGCGAAAGATTTTGCAACGATGCTAGAAAGAGGATAAATACTCTTGTTGATCAAAACAGACTTGAAGAAAACAAACTCCAGTTATGGGGTGATTTTCTATCAAATCTTTAAATTATAAATAAATATAGTTTAATTAACTACAAATAGGTTATTTTCGGAGAGTTCTAAAATGTCCAGTGGCACTAATTTACACGAAATGGAAGTAGACGTTAAGGAAAACGCTGTAACTGCCGGTGCTAAGCCAGCAGAACCAATGGTAAAGCCATCTGGAGCAAGCGTAGAAGATCTTGGCGGTCCTACCCCAGAAAATTATAAGCCTGATGATGATTCAGCAAAGCTGAAGACTCCAGGCGCTACCCTCAAGCAAGTCAGAGATGTTGTTAACCAGGGCGCTAAGCCTGCGGAAGCAATGCCTGCTGGTATGAAAGAAGAAGAGGAGTCTGAGATCGATGACGATCAAGAAGTAGTTTCCGAAGAGGAAATTGCTGAAGAAGAGATCACAGAAGAGGAAGAAGTTGTTGAATTAGACATCGATGCCGATGTTGAAGCACTTCTCCAAGGCGAAGAACTCTCCGAAGAGTTCCAGGAAAAAGCAAAGACCATCTTTGAAGCAGCAATCAACGCTAAAGTTGCTGCAATCCAAGAAGACCTGGAAGCAAGCTATGCTACCGTCATTGAAGAGAAGGTAGCAGAATTTAAGACTGAAACGACCGAACGTGTCGATTCATATCTTGAGTATGTCGCATCCGAGTGGTTGGAAGAAAACCAACTCACTGTTGAAGAAGGACTTAAGTCAGAAATGTCTGAGTCGTTCTTAACGGGCCTGAAGGGCCTATTTGAAGAACATTATGTTTCAATCCCTGAAGATAGATATGATGTGCTTGAGAGCATGGTAAATAAACTTGATGAAATGGAAGGAAAACTCAATGAGCAGATCGACAGAAATGTCGCTCTTAATAGAAGATTAGCAGAATCCACATCTGATGGAGTCTTAAGTGATGTTTCTGAAGGACTTGCAGTCACTCAGAAAGAGAAGCTCGCTACTCTTGCCGAAAGTGTTGAGTTTGATAGTGAAACAGACTACCGTGAGAAACTGGTAACCCTTAGAGAGGCATATTTCCCCTCAAGACCCAGTGCTCAAAGAGATTCTTCTGAGTACATTACAGAAGAAGTAACCATGGACCAGGAAGTAACTGGTACTATGGGAGGATATCTTACTACTCTGCAGAGAGTTTCTAAAAAGTAAGTCTTACATTATAAAATAAACCACAAACACTTTTAATAGAGGAAAAATCAAATGCAAATGTTCAACGGTGAACAACTGCAGGAGAAGTGGGCACCATTACTCGATTACGAAGGCGCTGAGAAAATCACCGATTCGCATCGTAGAATGGTTACCGCAGTTCTCCTGGAGAACCAAGAAAAGTTTTTAAATGAGGAAAGAAACTTCCTCTCCGAGGCACCTACCAACGCAGCTAATGCTGGTGGCGCTTCAGGCGGTTTCGGTGGCGGTGCAACCGCTTCGGGTCCAGTTGCAGGTTTCGACCCTGTTCTGATCTCCCTGATCCGTCGTTCTATGCCTAACCTGGTCGCTTATGACCTTGCTGGCGTACAACCAATGAACGGTCCTACTGGACTCATCTTCGCAATGCGTTCACGCTACACCAATCAGTCTGGAACAGAAGCACTGTTTGATGAAGCAGATACCGCATTCTCTGGTCAGAATGATGGTGGCGATCTGGAGCAAGGTCTCTATACCGCCCAAGCATCTGACGGCGCTTCTGTTGGTTTCGGTACTGCCGCCCAGAAGACAAACGAAGCTGGCACTAACCCTGCACTCCTTTCCAACCAAGCTGCTAACCAACTTGCCTACAACGTAGGTCAGGGTATGCATACTGGTGACTCTGAGGATCTTGGAGACGGTTCAGGCGACCAGTTCAACCAGATGGCATTCTCGATCGAGAAAGTCACTGTAACCGCTAAGTCCAGAGCTCTGAAAGCAGAGTACTCCTTGGAACTGGCACAAGACCTTAAGGCAATCCACGGTCTGAACGCTGAAGCAGAACTCGCTAACATCCTTAGCACTGAGATTCTTGCTGAAATCAACCGTGAAGTCATCCGTACCATCTACAAGGCTGCAGAACCTGGTGCTCAAACCAACACTGCTACCGCTGGTACTTTCGACCTGGACGTTGACTCCAATGGTCGTTGGTCTGTTGAGAAGTTCAAAGGACTTCTTTTCCAAATCGAACGTGAAGCGAACGCAATCGCCCAACGCACTCGTAGAGGAAAGGGCAACATGATTCTGTGTTCCGCAGACGTTGCTTCCGCACTCACCATGGCTGGTGTACTTGACTACACCCCCGCACTCAACGCTAACCTTAACGTTGATGACACCGGTAACACCTTCGCTGGTGTTCTGCAAGGTAAGTATAAGGTCTATATCGATCCTTATTCTGCTAACCTGCGTGCTTCCCAGTACTTCGTTGCTGGTTATAAGGGTTCTTCCCCTTATGACGCTGGACTGTTCTACTGCCCTTACGTTCCTCTTCAGATGGTTCGTGCAGTTGGTCAGGACACCTTCCAACCCAAGATCGGATTCAAGACCCGCTACGGCATGGTCGCGAACCCCTTCGCAGAAGGAACCACACAAGGACTTGGACGCATCAAGCAGTCCGCTAACCGCTACTATCGTCGCGTTAGAGTCGAAAACCTCATGTGATATTTGCCTACGGGCATTCACATTTCACCGGGGACCGAAAGGTCCTCTTTTTTTGTCTAAATATAAGTAAATAAATAAGGCGAATGAAATCTTTCGATAGGTTTATTGAAGAGGCAGCAACAAAAAGATGCCCTACTGGAGAATACTATTGCTTCGATGATAAGAAGTGTAAGAAGATGCCTCGTGGTTTTCATGTCGGTCGTGGAGGTTATCTAGAAAAGGATAATGATTCTGAGGATTCAAATGGACCAAAGAATGGTAACTCTAATGGTGATAACAGTTCTAATGGCAATGGAAATGGTGGAAATGGAAGTGGTGGAAATGGAGGAGGAGAATGAAACCCTGGAATAATCAACTCAGCAATAGGAACTATCTGTCTCCTGTTGGATTTAAATTTACAATTACTAAAGTACCCAAAGCAGATTTCTTTTCTAATTCTGCATCGATTCCTGGTATCAACCTTGGATTTGCAGAGCAACCAACATACATGAAGAACATTCCTGTACCTGGTGATAAGTTAACTTATGCAGACTTCTCACTTCGATTCTTTGTAGATGAGAATCTGACTAATTATATGGAAGTACATAACTGGTTAAGAGGACTTGGTTTCCCAGAGAGTCTTGATGAGTTTACAGCACTTAAAGAGCAGGATAGATATAATCCATCTACTGATGCAAGAAATGCTTTAGGTGAATACTCAGATGGAAGTCTGTTTGTTTACAATAGTAATTACAATGAAGTTGCAAGAGTTGATTTCTTAGATGTATTTCCTATCAGTTTATCTACAATTAACTTCGATGCAACTGACTCTGATATCCAATACGTTAGCGCAGAAGCAACCTTTAAATATAGCATATATAATATAACAGTTTTATGATGTAATGTATGAATCTTGATGAAATTCAATTGTCATGGGAAGAAGATTCAAAAATAGACGAAGATAATCTACATACGGAATCAACTAAGATTCCTTCTCTTCACGCAAAATACTACAGGATATTAAACAATATTCTTCTAATGAAAAAGTTAGAAGAGAACAAGTTTAAGCAAATCAAAAAGGAAAAGTGGCAGTATTACACGGGTAAGGCAGACCCCGAGGTGTATATTGAAAAACCATTTGACCATAAAGTGTTGAGGCAGGATGTAGACAAATATATGGATTCTGATGAAGACCTCATCAAAGTTCTGAACAAAATAGATTACTTTCAGGTAATGCTGAATTACTTGGACAGTATCCTTAAGTTAATCAACAATCGTACTTTTCAAATAAAGAACTCGATTGAGTGGCAGAAATTCATAAGGGGTTATGACTGATCTTGTTATACGCAAAAAGAATGAGGTTTTTATTACCATAAAGGCAGAACCTTATATTATCCAAGAACTATCGGATCATTTTACATTTGATGTGCCTGGTGCAAAGTTCATGCCGCAATACCGTAGTAAGTATTGGGATGGTAAGATACGCCTATTCAGTTCTCACACTGGAGAAATCTATGTGGGACTACTTGATAAGGTCATGGCATGGGCAAGAAACTACGACTATAAAGTAGAGTTTGAAGATAACAAATTCTATGGTCCTCCATTTGAAGTCAATAAAATGATTTCAAGGGAGGGAGTCAAAGAATACATGACTCGTATTGCTAGGTTCAAACCTAGGGATTATCAGGTTGATGCTGTATATGATGCACTTAAGTTTAATCGTAAACTGTTAATATCACCAACTGCATCGGGTAAGTCATTGATGATTTATTCTGTGGTGAGATACTTTGCAGAAAAAGATCATAAAGTTCTTTTAGTTGTTCCTACTACTTCTCTGGTAGAACAGATGTTTAAAGACTTTGAAGACTATGGTTGGAATGCTGGAGACTATTGTCACAAGATATATTCTGGTAGGGAGAAGACAAATCAATATCCTGTAACGATTACCACTTGGCAATCTATCTACAAATTACCTAGGGCATTCTTCAAAGACTTTGGAGTCATCATTGGAGATGAGGCACACTTGTTTAAGTCTAAGTCTCTTGTAAGCATTATGACCAAGATGGATAGTGCAAAGTATAGATTTGGATTCACTGGAACATTAGACGGCACACAGACCCATAAGTGGGTGTTAGAGGGGTTGTTTGGTCCATCATATAAAGTCACTCAAACAAAAGAACTCATTGATAAAGGTCATCTATCTCAGTTACAGATACATGTTCTATTGATGAAGCATGACCCACATGAGTTTGAAACTTATGAAGATGAAATGCAATACATCATTGGACATGGTAGACGAAATAACTTTATTAAGAATCTTGTTTTAGATTTAAAAGGAAATAGTCTTGTTCTATTCAGTCGTGTTGAATCACATGGTGAACCACTTTACGAATTAATAAATAATTCTGTGAAAGGAAAGCGTAAAGTATTTTATGTTCATGGTGGAGTAGACGCTCAACAACGAGAACATGTAAGGGAAATTACTGAAAAGGAAAATGATGCAATCATTGTTGCATCTTATGGAACATTCAGTACAGGTATCAATATTAAAAATCTCCATAACGTAATCTTTGCATCACCATCCAAATCAAGAATTCGTAACCTTCAATCCATTGGTAGGGTGCTGAGAAAGGGAGATAATAAGAATCAAGCAGTTCTTTACGATATTGCTGATGAAATAGTCTACAAGCAAAGAAAGAACTATACTTTAAATCATCTAGTTGAACGAATTAAAATTTACAATCAAGAAAGATTTAATTATGAAATCATACCAGTCGATCTTAAGAATAAATGAAAGAAGAATTCTATGCAGCAATAAAATTAATATCAGGTGAAGAAGTCTTTGCACAAGTAACTCCTTGTGAAGAAGAAGATAGAACTTTACTTATACTAGATACTCCTGTAATATTTGAATCTATAACGATTAAACATATGGGAGTGAATGCTATGAAAGTTGAACCCTGGATATCCATGGGTGATGACTCTATGATATTAGTTAATATGGATAAGGTAATTACGATTACTGAAGTTAAAGATGAACAGATCCTTTGTATCTACAATAAGTATCTAAGAGATAAGAATCGTGATACTAATCAAACAAAAGTAAATGAAGATATGGGGTTCCTGTCCTCTATATCTGATGCAAGAGTGAATTTAGAGAAGCTCTATAAAAGTAGCTAAGCCATCCCTATGAACCCTGACAGAGTTATTCTACACAGATATTACGATCTTGTCAAGCCCTATCATTATGTGCTATAATGTGAACATAACTCACTAGGAGAACCATGAAATGTCTAGAAAGAAATCTGAGCATTATGTAAACAACAAAGAATTCTTAGATGCACTTATTGTTTATCGAGGGAAAGTTCAAAGAGCAAAGGAAGCAGGAGAACCACTTCCACGTATCACCAACTATCTTGGTGAGTGTTTCTTGAAGATTGCTACGCACCTTTCTTACAAACCAAACTTTGTAAACTACATGTTCCGTGAGGACATGATCTGTGACGGTATTGAAAACTGTGTTCAGTACATTAAGAATTTTGATCCAGCAAAGTCTAGCAATCCATTTGCTTACTTCACACAGATTATCCACTATGCATTCCTGAGAAGGATTCAGAAGGAAAAGCGTCAAATGGATATCCGCACTAAGATTGTGGAACGTTCAGGATTTGATGAAGTGTTCTCCAGTGATGGTGACATTTACAGCACTTCCGACTATAATACTATCAAAGAAAACATCCAGTCTAAACTTTATTCATGAAACTGACAAAAGAACTTGCTGTCCTATTTGAAAAATTTGGATGGGAAGAGGGAGATGAAATTTCTGTTGAAATGGCAGGAACTCAAGTCTCAGGTATTGATGTTGGGGAAGAGTATAACAAGAAGTGGCAATCACCTATTGGTACTCGTAAAATCAATAAAGATGCTTTTATTGTTATCAAGAACCAAGATCGTAGAGACTTAACTAAATCTCAACCGATGGACAGAGAACATCTACCACACCATTTAAAGGAAAAGCAAGAAACATTATCTAATGACTAAAGTTGCATTATTAACAGATACACATTATGGTGCGAGAAAGAATAGTAAGTTATTTCATGAGTTCTTCAAAAAATTCTATGATAATATCTTCTTTCCTACTCTAAAAGAAAGAGGTATCACAGAATGCGTCCATTTGGGCGATGCTTTCGACTGCCGTAAGTCTGTTGATTTTTGGTCACTCCAGTGGGCAAAGGAAAATGTATACGATAAGTTCAGAGATCTAGGTGTCAAGGTTCACAATATTGTTGGTAATCATGATGCCTATTACAAGAATACCATTGGTATCAATGCTGTAGATGCTCTGCTTGAGTCCTATAATAATGTAGTAAGAGTTTCCGAACCAAAGGAATACAAGATTGGTGGTAAGAAAATCCTTCTATTACCATGGATCTGTGAAGACAACGAGAAACAAACTTTTGACTTAGTAACTAAATCAAAAGCAAAGATCATGATGGGTCACCTTGAACTGAATGGGTTTGAGGTGATTCCTGGTATGAGAATGGAACACGGTCTGGAACC
>Ga0181401_1000294_pt1 | contig 21144 bp, 23 predicted proteins | sample 24SPOviralmetaG_FD_130130 | JGI IMG/M metagenome (GOLD analysis project Ga0181401, IMG submission 130130) | Marine viral communities from the oligotrophic San Pedro Time Series (SPOT) site, San Pedro Channel, CA, USA - 24 SPOT_SRF_2011-07-20 | ecosystem: Environmental > Aquatic > Marine > Strait...
TGACAGAATGTATCCCAGGATTGCTACTATAACTGATAGTGCAATGTATATTATTAAACCCCATATCAAAAGAATCATAAGTGCCGTTAACATGTCGAGGCTCCTGTCTTGTTACGTGTTTAAGGCCACGCTCAATGTGTTCTAGTCTACAACGTGGATGTGGCCTAAATATTATTGGTCTGTCTGTGTGTTTGCGTATTTCGTCATATGTTTGTAGAAACCAATTGCTCATACTTGGCATGTTTTTCCACTGTAGACTTTTGTCGTGCTGACCGCATATGAGAATGTATTCGCCGTTTGTTCTCCACGGCTTTTCTAAAAGTCCCAAAAGATGCTTACGACTATCATCGTTATTATTATCCCCAAAATAAGCATCTCTGTTGATTCCATTTAATCCTACTTTCCATGTTGTTCCACGTTTTATGCCGCCAACTTCTAGCACAATAACTTTACGTCCAGTATTGATATATCTATCCCATACTGCTTTGTTACCTGCCATACGACCGTTAAACAGCACACTCCAAATAACAGCAATATCACTATCGTCGTCATTTGTTATATTATAACCCGCATTCCTAAGACTGTGTTCAAACGCTTCAAATACAGGCTTACTATTCAAGGCACCAAACTGTTTATATAGAGTTATCCGTTTCTGCATTTACACTATCTACTAATTCTATTAGATCACCGTTGTTTAGATTTTCTTTTACACCTGCTTTATAATGATTTATATATGGAGCCATAACACTTCTACTAATAGGAGTTTTATGCTTTCCTGGATTTAACTCACAATATCTCACATCCACTTGTTTTTTTAATTCAAGTAATGCTTTACCATATACTTCCCCATCGTAAAATCTACGCATACCTTCAGTATCGTCATGGTCGTATATACGAGTGTATATGTCAACAAATTTTTGATAGTGTTCGTGATTTTGATTCAAGATAAAAAATCCTGTTTCACAACTAAAATACCATTTTTCATCTTGTTGATGCCATACTCCGAAATGTGCGCTGAGTGTATCGTCTGGACACATTAGTCTTATTAATTGCGCCGGTATGCCAGCCTTAACTATTGTATCTGCATCTAGCCATACAAGTCGATCACAATCTATCTTATTCATACCGTCAATTATGCTGTATGCTTTTTTTGCAAACTGTTTTGTTCTTGAAGTATCTTTCCATCTACGTTGAAATAGATTATATTGTTTTCCTAAATTCCATCCTCTTAGAAATAAACTTTTATTTCCTACTGTAGGTGTAAACCAACCTTCGTTATATAAGTTTAATCTTTGGCTTTTAAAATTAGTTGCAAAACTGTGTATCATTGCTTTGCCACAGTGATCATAATACTTTTTGTCCATACTAGTAAAGTATTCTATTTTAAAATCGTCAGTCTTACCCATTCCAATATCCTTCATTACGGTTAACAATTAAATCACCAGGCTTGTTACTTTTTTTCTTATCTTTTCTATCACCTTTTAGATGATCAAAATATTTTCCTAAATCAGTGTTAATTAATGGATGGCCGCCACCTCCTGATCTTGCTGTTTTTAATTTTATCTGTCCAGTATAATCATGCACTGTAGGTGCTTGCTGTTTATATTTTTTTAACAAATGACCAAATACAAAACTGTCGTGCCATTCAGTTAATCTAAATATACCGTTGTCTGCATCTTCATACATAAGTTCAAATTCTTTTAAAAATTCTACACATGTTTTCTTACGTAAATTCATACCGTAAAATCCGCACTCAGGCCATGATGCACTGCCTATACCTCTGCCAACATATGTAATCCAAGTTTTATCAGGTAACAATGCTCGCATGTCATTGTATGTTACTGGAGAGTGTACGTATGTGTCTGCGTCTAACCATACTAGCCAGTCTTGAGTTTTATGTTGTGCTTCAAACACTGCATATGTCTTGTTTGCAAATCTAACAGCATCCCATTTAAATTCTTTATGTGCATCACCTTTGCGTGTTCTTGCTATTTCTGGTGGACATTTTCCGTTTGCCTTAGGAACATCACGCCATTTGTTTTTAAATTCAACAAGTTTTGGCAAATGCTCAACTGCGTCTAGTATCTCAATTTGCTTTGGATCTGGATTATGAGGCACACAATTTTCTGCATATATTACAAGTCTTATTTGTTTGTCAACATTTTTCGCAAAACTGTTTATTAGCCTCTGGCCGTATTTGTGCATTCCGTTGTCATTAAATGTACTAACAACTAAAATATCTCTGTGTTTCATAGATAATCCTTTATAATATTCCACGCAACACCATTTTGCAAATCATTAAAACAAAAATGCGACATTGCTATTTTTTCTATCCATGATTGCCGCTCTGGCATAATTGGATTCTCGATTGTATTTAACGAGGAATTGCAAACATCAAATGCTTGACTTTTTTGAGGTGTAGGATCAGTAACAAATACAGGTATGCCTTCAATAGCACTTGCTACACCCGGACTACTGTTATAAGTTACAGTTGCCCATGCATTTGCAAAATCATTTATTATAGAAGCACTTGTACTTACAGTAACATTAGGTTGATTTATTTTTAGATATGTTTTAACTTTTTTATCGCCTGGATGTCCACGTACTAATATAGGTCTATCACTGTGTTGTTTAATTTGTTTAATAGTAGTATCTAACCAATCCATTACATCATAGCCCGACATACTCCAGCCGCCATTCCTTTGCAAGGCAATTAAAATATGTTTACCATTTGCACGCCAAGGTTGTAAATCAAACCCAATATCATTTTTAATTTGTTTCCATCTATTGGGGTCAACATTATTAGTAAAATACACACCTGTTGTAGGAAAAACATCGTTCAAACTAAAACGTAAATATGTCTTGGTGTTAGCAGGATCTTTGTATAAAAACAAATTGCTATCAATTGCTAGTGTTTGTTTTCCAATACGTTTTTGTTCTTCTATTATCTTTCTACGGAACATTAGGTGCGGTGTACGTCCACTATTAGCATGTACCCAACCTTGCATTACAGCCAAGTCACTCGGCTCCCAATCCATTGTACGTATTTGTTTACTGTTATCTGCACCTTTATGAAAATAATCTAATACAAGTTCTTTTTCTTTATTTGTATTTTTTGCAGGTATTCCAGCATAGTAAACTCTAACTTGTTTCATTAATAATTCTCCAAGCAGTTCCGTTGCGTAGTTCTTCAGTGTGAAATTGTCCGTAAGCAATAGACGATGCCCATTCATATCTTTTTCTATAAGGAATCTCTGTAGGATTTTCTAGCAAACTTAAATCTTTATCGCAAACAGGATCTGCTGCTGTTGGTGCTAATGTAAATGCAGGAATACCGTACATCACTGCCTCAACAGCAGCAATACTTTGATATGTAACAACTGCAAAAGTATTTTGTAGATCGTGATATATTGTATTAGATAGTCTTGTCCTGCGTGTTTCTTTATCTCGTATTTTGATAGGACGATCTGTATGTTTTCTTATTTCAGCAATAGTTTCTTTACGCCATTTTTTTAAATCTATGTCGTAATATTTACAAGGTTTTTCTGAAGGCGTAACTAACAAAATATTTTCGTTTGTATGATGTTTGTATTGATGTATACGCATTAATTGTCTACGTAGTCTGTCATCTCTAACTTGGAGAATATCAGTATGTTGTAGTCCATTTTTTACAATGCGATGCCAGTATTTCCAACCTTTAGGATTTGACGGTTGTCTGTAATTTCCAAAATACCCACTGTCCATATAATAATAATCTCTATTATTTTCAATACAGTACTTTATAATATTTCTTTTACCTAATCCTCTTATTAATATAGGCTCATCAGAATCTTTCCAATTGTATGAATAGTCATAGATGGGCAATTCTGCACCTCGAGCAAATGCATTTACATAATCGTCTCTCAAGTCTTTACTTAAACATATCATAAAGTTCTTGTTTCCATAAATCTGCAAATTTACAATCTCTGTAATTTTCAAACCATGGTCCGCCTTCTGTATAGTGAATAAGTTTAGGTTTTTCGATATCATCGTATACACCTACTAGATAGTTCCATGTATGATCTAGTTCACCTATTTCACTGTCAGGTAACCAACTAAATCTATGTAAGAATGCTCCTGTTTTATCTAAGTCATTTACAAACTCTTTGTTAACTACTTTATTAGCAGGGTGTCCGCAATTAAACAATACAACGCTTGACCAATTCTTGCGTGGATAGATAGTTTGTTTTTGTCCATCCATCTTAAATTGTTCTTTGACTTTGTAATCATGTTGCACACACATTACTGCATATTTGTCATCTGCTTGATCAAACAATTCTTTAATGTCTGTAGTAAGAATCATATCACAGTCCATAAACAATGCCCAACCTTCAAAGTCCGCAAGTTCTGGCACAAGAAAACGTGTAAAAGTAAATTCAGTACTTGCAAGTTTATCCACAGGACGAGTATACCAACCTGCGTCACGCAAGTCTTTTTGTATCAAGGGACGTACATCTGCATCCGGTTGCTTTGATAAAATACTGTGCTTACATACTTGATAAGCAATGTCTTCTCGTGGATCATATCCTACAAATACTTTCATTATCGTCTCTCTATATCATCTTCTTCGCATTTATCACCATATTGTATTTCAATAATATGCGCAGGTGTTTCTCCTGTGTTTGTAGTTTTGTGCCATGTGTCTACAGGTATTACATGTGTGTTATGTTCGTACAATTCTATGCTGGATTTAAATCCGTCAACAAATTCCATATCAATTTCAATTTGTCCAGACAATACATACCAATGTTCATCTCTGTATGCGTGTTTTTGATCACTTAGACTTTTACCTGGATATATAACAAGTTCTTTTACCTTTGTAGGTTCAACAGGTTGCTTGTCATCTAACACACGCCAGTAACCCCAGTCACGTTCTGTCTTTTGTGTTTTCCATTCATCAAGTATCCAACTGCTTGAATTCTTTTTATCATCGCCGCCGATGCCAAACAGAAAAGATATTTTACCTTCTTCAATTAATTCTTTGGCATACTCGACTTCAGGAGTTGTACCTTTTTGACGATCGCCGCCATTAGCAAAAATTATCTGAGAGTTTGGAAAATTAGACATCACTTGTCTAATTGCACCTACCGCAGTATTATCTGTGTCATCAAATTCAACAACTTCGTCAACACAACTTAATTCTTTAATAATTGCAATGCGTTCGTCATAGGGCATAAATGGTCTGCCTTTTTTGCGTGTAAGCCATTCGTCACTGTTAACACCTACAACAAGTTTATTACCTGCTTCTTTTGCTGCTTTAAAATACGCAATGTGTCCGCTGTGCAGTGGATCGAATCCACCTGTTACTAATACAATTTTTTCCATACTGTATTTATGTGCGTACTTAATTACGCCTGTTGTTTTTGTTTAAATGGTTATTAATTTGAGGATGTGTCATGTTAAACTTTTCTTTAAATCTACTAAAGTATTCTCTTTTATTTGCTCGCCAATATTCTTTTTGAGTATGTTCGCCTTTATTTTCCCTAAACGTACTATTTCTATACCAATCAATACTCAACATAGGTGTAGTAAATTCGTTCCAACCTGATGTTATGTTATACATACGCATATCTTCTGTTGCGCCTTGACCGTGATGATATGCTAAATCATACCAGCCGTGCTTTTGGTTACGTAATTCTTTTATATATTCTGTTTTCCATATAGTAAAAATAGGTTGCGCATACATAGGATTTTTTACAAAGGTTGTTACATCTATTTGGTCAGGTATATTCTTTTCTATCCATCCGTCTACATTTTTTATATTACTGTAAATAGCACTCCATTTTTGATCCTGTAATGCTCCTACTGTTTCTATAATTTTTTTGTTGTAGTCTTGTTGAAGTAAAATAGCACTAGTTGTAATAGTAGCAAAATACTTAGAATCTAAATTTATTTCTATATCGTATAAATGCCTGTAAGCGCCACTTACTTTTACATTGTTAGGTAATTGAATTTTAGTGTTAGCATGTGAAGGCTCTTTATCAGATCCATTGTCTAATATAAAAATATTATCTGCAGACATTGAATCTAACAACGTATTATAAATCTTGTCTGTATGAGCAGACATGTTATAGTTTAGTATATAAGTGTTAAAAGAGTCCGACATTATTCAACACGTCAAAAGGATCAGCGCCAAATGTTGCTTCAAATTTGACAAGCATTTCTTTTTTTAGTGCTTCCTTTGCATGTTCAAATACCAGTGGCCATTTTTCTGCTGGTATACAAACTAACCCATCTGGGTCTCCAAATATCATATCATTGTTGCGCACAGTTACACCGTTTATTTCAACTGGCATATTCATATCTTCTAGCGTACCTTCATAACGTATATCATCGGGCATTCTGGTATGTGCAAATACAGGCAATCCTATTTCTGTTACTCTATCTACATCTCTAGTTGGACCATCAACTACAACACCAACTGCACCTGCTCTGTAAGCAAAGTGTGCATTAAGGTCTCCGAAATACGCTTTGTCTTTTACATCATTGCTTACAATAATTACATCACCCGGTGCTACAAATTCATAACTACCTAACGCATCAAAGATACCTTCCCAATGTGGCAGTGCTGGATCTTTTTGTTCTTCAGGTAATTCTTTTAGTTTTAGTGTTTTTGCAAAACCTAAAAAAGTTCCGTTGTTCATAGATTTTATTTCACTACTTAAAAAATGTTCAATACCGTTTTCTTTACATATATCACTTAGTAACGGACTGCTAATACTTTTACTAAGCATCTTAAGTTGCTGTACTTTTTTAGCACGTTGTCCTGCGCATATATCTTTTGCAAAGTCTAAATCTTCTTGGTTATTAATGTCTACTAACTGTAATGGAGTTACTGGCCATAATATTGCATCTTTGGTGTATCTTTTCGTAACAGGTTGCTTATTGGTCTTTACTGCATAAAAACTCATTGCTTCAATTGTATGTACAGGCAAGTCAACACTGTTAGGAATAGTATCACCGTATTCTGGTTGTCCGTTTTTCCATAAGTATAACTTTTGTTCTGATACAGCAACTAAACTAGTCTTGCTGCTTTTCTTTAGTTCTGCTAGAGCAGGATCGATTACAGTCCTGTCTATAAACGGTGCAGTACATAACACCTGCACAACTATATCTGCTTCTGCAATATTAGATTCATTAGCAAACATGCCGTGTCCGTCTGTTGCGTTAGTTGCTAAACTAGGATCTCTATAGTGATGGTGTATGGGCAAATCTCGTGTTAAGTTATGTAAACTCTCACTTTCACTATCTAACCAAACTTCGTCAATTTCTTTGCATTCTAGCAATTGTCGTAATTTACGTTTGAATAGATATTCTCCATCTAATACTTGTAAATTTTTATTTTCAATTCTTTCACTTGTGCCTTTGGCAGGTACGTATGCTATAGTTTTCATAATGTTTCCTCTATAGTGACAGTATTACCTTTTTCATAATTGCTTTTGTTTGACTTTGTTACCCAATGTCTTAGATATTGTTTAAGTTCTGTATGCATAAAGGGAATTATACTATCTACTGCTGTTGCAAGATGTTTTAGTTTAGATCCTAATTTCTCTGCTCCATGTGTTGCGTTCCACCAAACTCCAGTGTCTAGTCTTCTACTAACTTGTAGTATTTCTAAAGTGTTATGACATTTTTTAAAATAGTCTTTTACAAAGGTAATATTTGGATCGTTCATATTCAACATAAAAAATCCAGTTTCTGCTTCTTTGCCTTTTACTTTGCCGCCAGCAGGAATATCAACTGATAATGTATCTTCTGGTAACAAGTTTTCAAAAAACTGTAAAGGAATTTGTTTATTTGTAATTACATCACTGTCTAACCAAATAAAAACATCTTGTTCACATTCTTGTAATGCGGCTGTAATTACATGACCTTTCATCCAACTAAACTTATATCGTGAAAACAAGTCTTTACCATTAGGATCGTGTGGAACATGTGGATAGATTAATTCTAAAAAATCATCTAAGTCATTGCGTACTTTTTCAAAATCTTTTACAATCAATCTAGGATCATCAATATCGGGTGTAAAGCCTTCTGCCCACAATTCTATAGAGATGTTGTCAGGCCAGTATTCTAGGAAACTTGTAATACAGTCTTTTCCTATTTGATTATAATACGGTTCGTGCTGTGATGTTACTACTCTATAAGTTCGCATGTAGATCCTTATTCAATTATATGCGTATATTTATACTATAAATACGTGCGTATTTAAATTACGGAGATAATATGAAAAAACGTGCATTAGTTACAGGCATTACAGGACAAGACGGCGCCTATCTTGCAAAACTATTATTAGATAAGAACTACGAAGTTTATGGATTTGCTAGTCGCAGAGTAAACCAAAGTTATTCAAATACTGATTACTTAGGTATTACACAGGATATCAATTTTGTACACGGTGACGTAACTGATATAAGCAGTGTTAATCATGCAGTAAAAGTATCAAGGCCACACGAATTATATAACCTAGCAGCAATGAGTTTTGTTGGGCTAAGTTGGCAAGAACCTATTCATACTGCAAATGTAGATGCAATGGGTCCGCTTTATATCTTAGAATCGTTAAGACATCATTCTCCAGATACAAAATTTTATCAAGCCAGTACTAGTGAAATGTATGGAAATAGTTACGAAGAAAATCATACTCAAAATGAACTAACTCCGTTACGTCCTAGATCACCATATGGTTTTGCAAAAGTATTTGCACACAATGCTGTTGTCAATTATAGAGAAAGTTACAGTATGTTTGCTACTAGTGGTATTTTATTTAATCACGAGTCGCCTATTAGAGGTAAAGAATTTGTAACAAGAAAAATTACAGATGGCGTTGCTAGAATTAAAGCAGGACTACAAGATACTATTGAGTTAGGTAATTTAGATCCACGCAGAGATTGGGGATTTGCAGGCGACTATGTAGAAGCAATGTGGATGATGATGCAAGAAGATAATCCCGACGATTATGTAATATCTACTGGAAATACTTACAGCATAAAAGAATTGTGTCATGCTGCATTTAGTGCTGCTGGTATTGATAATTGGGAAAATAAAATTACAACTAATCCTGCATTTGTAAGACCTGCAGAACTATATTATCTAAAAGGTGATAGCACAAAAGCAAAAGAAAAATTAGGTTGGGAACCTAAAGTTCAATTTGAAGAATTAATTAAAATGATGGTTGTAGCAGATATGAAACGCTATAGTTAAAGCGTTGCATCTTCCATACCTGCTACACGTAGTTTAACAACATTAGTAATTTGCCATTGTTTTTGATCTAGTGCTTTTAACACACCTAACCATTTGTTACGCAACAATGCAAATTCATTAATAATTTTTTCGTAGTCGACAACATCTGCTTCACCGTCTACGTATTTCTCTACATCACGGCTTGACAAAGCACGTTGATAGTTTTCAAGATATTTCTTAAAAAACGAACTGCGCAAGCGGCGCAGTTCGATATTAAGATAGTTTAGAATGGCTTCGATTTCTTGAAGTTGGTTAAATCTATACTCAACAATACCAGGCATTGATGCCGCGGCTTTTTCAACATTTCCTGTTAACTTACATTCGACTTTGGCGTCTAGTAGTTCTTTTTCGAAGTGTTGTATTGCATTGGGTATTTGATTAATATCTCTACTAACCTGACTATACCATCCCATATTTTAATCCCACTCATCATCTTCTACAGAATAATCTTCATCTAAGTCCAAGTAGTAACAAATTGCAGTATCAAGGTCATTGTCTGATCCAATAGCATCTTTAAAAGTAATATCACTTACTCCGTAATCTGCCAATAAATCTACAAACTTTTCTGCTGCAAGTTCTACTTGTTTCTTATCTAAATTAGGTTTAAAAACATTCCATATATCGACAATTTGATCTTCATCCATCGACCACAGACTCCTCTTCATGATCCACAACTTCTTCGGTTGCGTTAGCGATATTTACCATTTGTTCTTCTTTTGCCGGTAAATCGGCCATGATCATTTCGAGTTTGTCTCCAGTCCATTTCTTACGATATTCTAGTGTTTCTTCGCCATTACTATCAATGTACTTGTAGCGATTGCCTTGTTTCTCAAGCAAGCCTTTTGCTTCCAATAAATCAAACATACCGGAATACGGATTCATGCCTGTTTCATATGGAATCTCAACTTGTACACCTTCAAAGGGTTTAGCGTAACGTGTTTTCATTACCTTACACGCTGCTCTAATACCGTGTACTTGAGATGTTTTGTTACCATCGGCATCTACTTTAAGTTTTAGTTTCTTCATAGCAACAACCATTGAAGAAGCATACACAAAGCCGCTACCGCCACTAATCTTATCATCTGGATCAAACATATCCTGTGACGCATAAGTGTGGTTAGTAACACACATGCCTACATTGTAACTACCAAACATATTCACACAGTTTGTTACAAGTGCTTTCAATGCTTTCGCCTTACGACCAAAGTCACCTTTCATATCACCTGCTTCAAACTGAGTAACTTCAGTTGGCGACATAAGCATACCTAAACTATCAACTACAAACAGTACCTTAGGACGATCTTCTTCTGGCATTGCCTTATAGTCATCCATAAATGTTGAGATAGTTTTAGCAACATCGTCAATCATTGCCATGTTTAGTTTAAGTATTTTGTCGTCTGATGTATCGACTCCAAGTGCTTGTAACCAACTTTCGTCAAGTGCATTTTCACTGTCGATTAGTACAACAAAAATACCTTGCTCTTGTGCTGACTTTACAATGTTACCTGAAACAATATAGGACTTGCCTGCGCCGGATTCACCGGCGAAGACACTTACTTTACCTAGCGGAATACCTTTTTGAAAGTCGCCGCTTAGGAGGTAGTTAAGTGCAAAGTTGCCTGTGCTGATCCAATCTTGCGGATCATTAAAGCCTGCACTCATACCTTTAATAGATTTTGTTAAACTGTTCCTAAACTTTGTAGGATCAAAAGATTTTGACGCCATTAACTATCACGTTCCATTGATGTGATATCTTTGACTAGATCGATAATACCATCTACATCTCCTGTCATAATACGTGCAGTTTCGTAATCGTCTTCGTCGTTACGACCCGATACTTCAATCATATAACCGTTGTCATACATGTTTACTTGGAAATAGCCATCTACTTTTGCTAGTTTGTTTGATACTTTCATTGTTTAACTCCTTATTGTTCTTTGCGCTGACGAATCATTGCAAGAATGTCTTGCGCTCCGCCTGCTGTTTCTGCTGCTGGTGCTGCTGCTGGTGCTGCTGGTGCAGGATCTTTCCAGCCTGTGTCTTCCATGCGTGTGTCTGCTACTGGTGCTGCTGGAGCAGTAGCAGGTGCACTTTGACTTGTTGCAGTTGCTTGTGGGCTTGCCGCTTGTTGCGGATCACCTGTACGTGCTTGCATACCTGCAGGACGGAAGTAATTACTCCAACGTTCTGCGTCATATGCTTCACCGTCTACTGATGCTTCAAACATTTCAGTAAGAACTTTTACAGCAGTTTCATCTGGCTTCTTTGGAAGGAAGTCAGTTAAGTTAAACAACCCGTTTGTGTTTACAGCATTCATCTCTGCATCACCTAGCGGACGCTCACGACGTGCCCAATTACTTGCGCCATAGTCAGCGTAGCCACCTTTTGAGCCTTTTGACAAACGAAAGTCTACACCAGCAGTATAATCTGTTGGTAATTCTTCCATGTCTGGATCAAGCAGTGCTGCTTTGATTAGTTGAAAAATTTGTGGACCAATAATGAATCTACGAATTGGGTTTTCTGGAGAATCTTCTTTGAGTGGATCTTCAGTAACAAAACCTTGGAACAAATATGAACGCTTTTTCCAATACTTACGACCCATGTCTTCAAGACTTGCGTCTTTAAACCAACCACGTACTTCTTGTAAGATTGTGCATGATTCGCCATACATTTCCATACACGGAACTTGTACTTGTACTGGACGTGAATCTGTATCACCTTTTACACCAGCGAATGGAAGTTTGATCATCAAACGTTCTTTCCAAAAGAAAGTGTTTGTATCATCGCCGTCGGGCAAGAAACGTAGCGTTGCTTGCTCGCCTTCTTTCATATTCCAAAATGGGTAAATTGCGTTGTCGCCGCCGCCAGTGCGATTACCGCCACTGTTCTGTTCTTGTTCTTTGAGTTTTGCTCTAATTTCTGCTAATGATGCCATAGTTATGCCTCCTGTAATTTGCCTATGTGCTTGTGCCTTTGTGTGCAGCACTATTACATACTACACGAGTTATTTATCATTGTCAAGTACTTTTTTACAAATTTAGAAATTGTTTATCTTCAAATACTTGTAAAAAGTCTTTCATAAAAAGATCAATGTTTTTAAGGTAAAATAACTTTTCTTCTTTTGTGTATAATTTTACAAAATTAGATTTTGTTGTATCTACATTAAAATGCGTATGGAAATACGATTGTATATCGTTATACTCAATTACATGATCAAAATTATCTCGCAAAAATGTAAATTGTATAAGATTGTTTTTTAATTTTTCTAGTGTTGTTTTGTATTCTTGTCTATATGTAGGAATAGAATTAGGTAGTGTTTTTTCGTCACTGTGCCATTGCATAGTTTCTAGTGCAAAAATGTAACTAAGTACCCAATCTATTAAATCATTTCTATACAATGCATAACTTACAGTTTTAGGTTCTCCTATCAAACGCCAAAACCATTTATGATCTAAATACGGATATTGTTTAGAATGAATTTTTAGACTGTAAGGTTTCTTATAGTCAGATACTTGTTTTTGCATAAATTGGCATTGTAAGTAAGGGTTTTCGCCCCACAAATTTTCAACGTTATGTGCTACCTTAAACACCTCGTCAAAATTGTGTAGATACTTTTGTTGAGTTAATGCATTAATTGCATGAGTACTGCCTGCACGACCTACTGTGTAACAAATATAATTTTGCATAATAGTAGTTAGCGGAAATATTTAATCCGCTAACTTTTTTAGATTAAAGGCCTGCTAGTGCCTTAATCATATCAGTTTCTGGATATCTAGTGTTTGCTAAATCTTCTTGCTGACGCTGAGATACCATTGATTCTACTTTTTGTATAAATTTAGCAGCCGGTTCAACGTATCGATCTCCGTAGTCTTTTTCTACCATAGTAAGCACTGCTGTTTCGCCTTTTGGGAAAGTTCCGTTTTCTCTATCAAAGTAAGATAGTATAAACTCTCCAATTGGTGTTTTTTGTTTTTCAAGTGTGATTTCGTCGCCGGATGGACCTTTGACTTTGTCGCCTTTTTTCTTACCGTTCATTTTAGCCTGGCGAACTGCGTGTGCAAATGCATTGCCTTCTTCTTGGGTATCGCACTCACAAGGTGAGCAGTTGCAATCATCGCAGTCTTTGCCTTCTGCAAACTGACCCATCATAGTGTTAAATGCTGATTCTAGTTCTATGTCTTCTTTAGTTTTTTTATTTTTTTCTGCTTTGCTATACTTGTCTTTTAGTGCGCCTAGTTCTTGTTGACTTGCGCCATCGCGGCCTGCTTGTGCTGCTTTGACCATGTATTCTTTACCGTGCTTCTTAACACCAGTATGGTACTGTAAACCTGACTCATCTACCGACTTGTCTTTTTTCGCCCGTTCCTTTGCCTCTGCATCTGCTTTTGCATTGCCTGCTTTTTTCATTGCTTCAATGCCTTTGCTTGCTTCGTCAATTAAATCTTCTGGACCTAGTTCTGTTGCTTTTGATCCTTCACCTATTAAGTTATAGATATATGGAAACACATCTGCAATATCTTCTTTAAATTGCTTTACAGTTAATTGATCAATCCATGCTTCTTCTACATCTACAGGTACATCTTCTTTCAATGGTGCAGACCAACCATCTATAGTTTCTGCATAGTAGTTAGGTTTTTGTAAGTTGGAAATTTCTTTGCGTACTTCTTTTACTCTTGTTTCAACAACGCCCATGTATCCTTGTAATGCTTCTGCCATTACACTTTTACGATTCATGTAAGTTTTAAATTTACCTAAACTAGAAAGTTCTTCGCTAAGTCCTGTAATATACTTTCCAAAATCATCGTAAGCATGACCACCTTCACTAACATGTAAAGCAAGTGCTCTTGCACCTTGTAAGTGTTTCACAGGATACTTAAATTTTTCACCTTCTGGTGATTCAATAAAAATTGATCCAATATTTTTAAGTCTACTTTCACCTTCACCAATTGGTGCTGTATGTCGGATAGCAACTCTTGCATTTCCTACTCTTTGATAACTTGTTTTATTTGTACCATACATTTTTGATTCAGCCATTTGTGTTTCTCCGCGAGCGTTAGCCATATACTCGTAATCTTTTTTGCTTAAATTTGATTTATTAATATCTCTAACATCAAACTTCATCATACGTTTCTTTGCAAACTGTCTAATTTCTCTTAAAAATCCGTACCAGTTATCTTGAACTTCTTCTGATTCATTACCTACAATGTCTCTGCCTACAATAACCGTTACACCATTTTCTTCGTCTAGACCTATACTAACTTTGCCTAACTGCATACCTTGCGTGTTATAAGTAAAGTCATAAAATCTTGCTTCTTCTGGCATGTTTGTAACTTTGCCATTTTCGTCGCCAATAGTGACACTTGGAAAGCGTCCTCTAATTTTGTCAAATAAATCACTGGCAATAGTTTTAATGTTTTTCATATAGTTATTTATCTAATATGCACTACTGATGAATATAGGCATGGGTAGATCTTCCTCGTCAATTTTTTCTGCGTGTGTAAATGTTTTGTATATGTTAGGATCCCAGTCTTTCATTACTGTAATCATTCTAAGTGCCAGCAACATACTACTAACAAGATCATCTGTAATACCAGACTTTGCTTGAAAACTTGAGCCAGTTGCAATATAACCTTTTAATTCTGATATAAACGGTTTACTTCTAATTATTAATTGATCGTTTTCTATCATAGTTTTTAATCTAGCACACGCTGTTACTTTTGTACCATGTGTAGTATTAAATCCTTTGCGGAACTTTCGTACATGTCCTTTACGCATCGGTTCACTTAAAAATAATCCAGGTATGTTTTCTTCACCTAAATCTTGTATTACAATTAATGCTGCTTCTCCTATACTGTTGTTTTCAACACTCCAATATATATTTGAGCCGCCTGTGCCTGTTTCATTAGCAATGTAATTACATATGTCACGCAGTACTCGTATTTGTCCAGGTATAGCAGTTGTATTATGCTGCCATTCACCTACCTGTTCGTATGTGGGTAATTCAACAATCTGTATTGCTGCATAGTCTCCACCTGTACCCATAGCAGGATCTAACGCAATTGCATAATTGTACTGACTGCTTGGTTTTTTATACCAACGTGTTTGACCCATGTTAAGTTTAGGAGTAGCACCTTCCATTACAGCAAGTTTCATACTGTTAACAAGTGTCTCGTCGTATACTAAGAATTCACAGCCGTATTCACGTCTAAACTTTTCTTCACCAATGCGACCAATTTCTTCAACTTTCCACGCTTCATCTCTATCAGGATGTTCATGCCATTGAGCAATGAATGAATGGAAGCCATTACGACCTACCTCTTGCTCATTACCATGTTCGTCAAACTTATCTTCTGCTTGTTTCCAAATAGTAGCAAACGTATCTTCGTCTGAGTTTGGTGTTGATGTAATAATAGCACGACCACCTGTTGCTAGTGTAGGTGATATTGATGTCCAAAATTCTTCGGCAATATTAGGCATAACAAATGCAAACTCGTCACAGTATAGTAATGAAATTGACATACCACGTCCTGTGTTGCCTGTCGTTGTTTGACTAACTATTCGACTTCCATTTTCAAACTCAATCGAACCTTTGTTGTATGAAGTAACACCTGCTCTAATATGATCGTCACAAGTTTCGTATACAAAACGTATACGTGACATAATCTCTTGAGCACCTGTATATTTGTGCGCTGCAATAAGAATAGTTTGGTCTGGATTAAACATAGCATACCATGCAAGGTAGATTGCTGCACATGTCGTTTTGCCTGTTTGTCTAGGCATCATGTTAATGTTAAATCTGTAACTATGATAACTGTCCATTAATCCTAACTGATATTCATAAGGATCGTATAACAATTTTCCTTTTACAGGATGCTGAATATATGCAAACTTTGTTGCAAAGTACAAGTATCCCTTTTCAGGATCCATGCATTGCATCAAGTCGTCTACTTGTTCTTGTGTAAATTTTTCTTGTTTATTGGCTTTTTTAATTAAAACGCCATCTAATGACTTTGACATGTTAATATTTAGTCATAAAAATAGCACCCGTGGGTGCTATTTGGTCCGTTCTTCCTATCGGTAGGAATTACATTTTTACACAGTTGTCTACTGTCTTGCCACCTTTTTTCTTAGTGCCCATGCGCTTGTAGCCTTTCCAGCATACTTTGCCGTCTACGCCTTTTTGCTTTTCTTCATCTAATGAAGTGTAACTTGGCTTGCCGCATTCTTTACATGTAGACTTTTTGTTTTTCTTTTCTGCAAGTGCTGCCTTTAACGATGATTTAATGGTTTCTACTGCCATTGCATTATCGCCTGGCTGTGCTGCTGCAAATGCATCTTTCTTTCTGTTGATGCCGCCACTAAGTTTATTCAACATATGATCATGATCGTCGTAGTGCTCTTCTGGCTCGTTTTCGTATTCTGTAACTGCTTCGTCTTCTACTGGTGCATCTTCTTGTGCGCCGCCTTGTATCATTTGCAGTGCTTTGAGAACTTGCGCCATTTGAGTTGGATCATCTAATTTTATATTAATTGATGCGCCACCAGCATCTTGGCCCATGTCTGGTGCCATTGGTGGTGCCATATCCTGACCCATGTCCTGACCCATTTCCGGTGGACACTCTGCTACTGGTTTATCTATTGCTGTTAGGCTTCTAAGTAAATTTGCCATTGCTGGATCTTGCATTTTAACTCCCTACTGCACTTTTACTGTTAGGTTTATCATCAGTGTTTTCTAATTTAAAATCACTGTCACCTTTTTCTTTACGTGCTGTTTCTAATTCTTTAAGCAAGTTCATAACTCTTGAGTCTCCAACACTTTCTTGTGCTGATTCACCTGCTTCCATATCGGATCCAATTACAGGTGTATAAGTGCCGTCATCTGCTTTTTCGTCTTCTTCAATTTTTTCTGCTTCGTGTGCGCTTCGTACTAAAACATGTCCTAAATCACAAGTGCAAGTTTGTGCAATATATTCTTGTAAAACTGCTTGTGTTGTAGGGTAATTAACTTCTGCTTCAAAGTATGTAACTTCAGTATTTTCTAAACTAGGAAAATCTAAAGGACGTTCTTGGATAGGTGTTTTCTTACCTTTACTCATGTTTACAACTTGAAACTTTTCCATTGCGGTTTTTAGTTTTGTTTCAAAACCTTCAGGAAGTTCGCCTGCAATACCAATCTTAAATTCGTATGTTTTCTTTGATTCTGTTAAGTATTCATTTAAATGTTTCATATATTGTATCCTATATTACTTATTTATCTTCTGCTTCGCCTTTCAAACGACTTAATAGCGTATTCCTGTCAGTAACGACTACACCTTGACCTTCACTAAAGCCTGAATCATTGTTACTAAACGAATCACGATCCATCTTTTCTTTTTTCAATTGTAAGTCTACCATCTTTAATTTTTTATCTAATTTTGCTATCTTTGCATCTAGTCCTGTTTTTAACATTGTACCTGCTACTTCAAATACTCTGCCACTGTAACGTGCTTCAACGTTCATTCCTAAATCCATTAAATCGTCATATGCTGTCATTGCCTTGTCAGCAACTTCATTTAATTCTTTGTCGGCCATTTCGCCTAAGCCTTTAACGGCAGGTAGTGCTGAACTAATTTTATCAAGTTCATCAATTTGTCGCATATCTTCTGCGGCAGACTTCTTTACTTGCTTTGCTTTTTTTTGTTCTTTTTGTGTATCTTCTTCTACTATCGCTTTTGCTTCAGGAAGATTTAACATGTCTTCTAATTTTTTAGTCATTGTATACTACCATTATATGCTACTATTATTTATCCTTTACCATTATGGAATATGTCATTTTCAGTAACTACTCTAAATGTAATATTATTCTGCCTACAATATGCTTGCGCTGCTTCCCATTTTGCAGCGTTCAATATAGCATGAGCAGCATTACGCTTATTTTTTTTGGCTTCTTGTAAACTTCTTTGAGCAGCGGGTTTTACTTCTATTAATTCTGTTTTTTGTTTTCCATTTGCGTCAACATAACTAATTAGAAAATCAGGAACATACACTGTGTACTTTCCAGTAAAAGGATTTCTGTATGGTATTTTTATGCCTTCGCTTATCCACTTTACAATCGACGGATGTTCGTCGCAGAATTTCATAAATGTAAATTCCCAACTAGATCTATAAATAGGTTCTCTATTTCCTAAGTATTTGTCTTTATTTTTAACAACAAATCTGCCTTGAGCATATTTAGGCATTTCTAATGCGACCTTGAATAGGATTGTTAAATGGCTGATACAAGTATCTATCTGGGCCGCCTTGTAAACTAGAATCGTCTGAGTAATCAGTGCCAGTACCTGTACCTACATCTAAAGATCCTGATTGAGCATTTGCAATGACCCAATTTTTTAAATCTGCAGGTGTTGCATGTGGATTAATTTGTAAGTATTGAGCAAGGACACCGCACACTTGCGGAGATGCCATACTAGTTCCAGAAATGCGTGAAATTTTATAATTAGAATTTGTAGGATATGTACTATCGTAAAAAGATCCATAGCCTGCTGTATTAGTTGCCGCTGTAATCTGTGATCCTGGAGCACATACATCTATCCTAGGTCCTTTTTCACTACTGTTAGCAATAGGTTCAACGCCAGCAACTGTATTAGTGGCGTTTATATTTGCTACCATTATCATTCCGTCAGCATACGGAGAGCCTGGACGATTATAGAAAATAGGAGTTCCTGCAGAAACTGAGGCCCAAGATGTATCTAATGTCATACTATTGTCATAATCTAAGCCGCCTGCTACGTCTAATTTATGATAGTAATTTCCTGCTGCTCTAACTACCGTTATACCTGCATCGATACAGTCTTCTGCTGCTGCATCATTTACGGCATCACGTAGACAGCCAACCCTACCTGAACTATTTACTTTCATTCCCCAATTAACTGATAATGATGTACCTCTACTTACGCCTCTATATTGTATATCTGTAATTGCTCCGCCTTGAGCAGCATTATATCCTGGATAGTACCATCTATATCCCCAACTTGCATTTACTATTGTAGGTCTTCTATATCCTGTGCGTGTAATAGGTTTACTTAAATGCCATAGTCTAATTAAGTCATACATATCATCTTCTGCCATTAGATCATAACGCATACTATAAATTCTTGCGTTTTTAGCCCAGCCGTATAATTTGCCTGCAACCGTACTTGCTACATGTGTTCCGTGATTTCCAACATCGCCATAAAATCCAACTGGCATAGTACCTGAAACACCTGCTGCCGTATACCAGTCATGTTCAACTAAACGTGTTACACCAAACTTGTCTTCCCATTCTGGATGCCCTGTCATAACTCCGCTGTCTTGTATAACAACATCAACACCTGTGCCGTCTAAATTGTATGTAAAGCCTTGATTATTGCTAAATGTTTCTTGAGAAGATTCATATGATGTTTGAATGCATCTTCTTAGTCCCCAATTTACTACGCCAGAATCTTTGTTCGTGCCTCTATAAAATCTTCCTGTTTGAGTACCAAAATCAGTTCTTGCTGATACAGGTACAGGTAGTTGAACTGCAACTACTCGTGAATCTTGTCTTATAGTTTCTGCTTCGTCAGCAGATAAGTTATATAATGTACTTCTTAAATTATTAGGACGTCTATCCGCTACATCTACTGATCTATCTGGAATATATAAAGAACCGCCGGGTGTTTCCATATCATCTGAAAACTCGTCTACGTCTACACCTTTTTTTAATGTTACAAAATAATTTTCCATTTATTTTCCTATGCTAATGCAAACAACATAAAACTAATATCGCAATCAATTGGGTTACCACTGGCTATGTTAATAACCTCTAAACCTACAGTTGTAGTATTTTTTGTTACGTTAACATAACAATCATCTTCGTTTGTTGGTGTAACAAATACGGCATAATTATCTATACCTGCAAATGATCCAATGTTCATACTATATACACCAGTGTTTGATCTACTAAAGATATATCCGCCTGTGCCTATATAATCAGCAGCACCAGCATCACTACCTGTTATAACTCCTACACCCTGATGCATAGGAACCCATTCACTGCCATTTGACACTTGTAATGCAGATGTAGTTGAGTTGAATATAGTATCACCTGCTACTGGTGAAATTGCGCCTCGCTGAGCGTTTGTTCTATTTGATACTTGTATCGGAGTATCTGTAATTACTACTCTATTAGTAGCATTCAATTCAATATTGTTTGCACTGTCAATTGTTGTTGTACCTGATCCAGTGATAGTTAAGTCATCTGTTTCTAAAACACTTACTGTAAGTGTTCCTGTAACATCTAAATTGCTATCTACCTGTACTTGTGAATCACTACTAGTAAAAGTACTATTTGTTACTGTTAGGTTACCTATACTAGCGCCACCACTTTGATCTATAAAGGTAAAGTTGCCTAATCCGTCAGTTGAAAGTATTTGATTTGCAGTACCGTCAGTAATACCTAAATCAGTAAGTGCTGCTGGAATTGCAGTATCACCTGCAAGTGCAGTAGTAGAAGTTGTACCTAATTGTAATGCATCTGTAATTCCGTATCCAGAAATTGTAGTAGGTTTACTTGTTAAACTAGCAAATACGCCGTCAAATGCATCTGTAATTCCATATCCAGCAATTGTAGTTGGTGTACCTGTAAGATCTGACCAACCACCGGATGTTGCTATTGCTGCAAGATTAGTAGTAAGTGTATAAACAGATAAATCAGGTTGTGTAAATGTAAACTGTCCGTTAGTATTGTTATACTGGAAGTCACCGCTGCCGCTTGGTGTTACTGCTACAATTGCACTAAGATCAGTTAGGGAAACTAAACCACTCACGTCTGGTGGATTGTAAGTAATAATACCTGTTGCAGAATCA
>Ga0181401_1000295_pt1 | contig 21068 bp, 12 predicted proteins | sample 24SPOviralmetaG_FD_130130 | JGI IMG/M metagenome (GOLD analysis project Ga0181401, IMG submission 130130) | Marine viral communities from the oligotrophic San Pedro Time Series (SPOT) site, San Pedro Channel, CA, USA - 24 SPOT_SRF_2011-07-20 | ecosystem: Environmental > Aquatic > Marine > Strait...
GGCTGTTGCTCCTACTGTCAGTAACAGCAAGCTTAGTGGTAACATTAGTCCTGGTATTGAGCCTTGGGCTGCCAATGTATTTACTGAGCAGACCGCTAAAGGTACTTTCATTAGGAAAAACCCGACGTTAGTTAAGTACTTAAGAAAATTCAAACTTAACACGAAAGAAATATGGGATAAGATCCTGGAAGACGGCGGAAGTGTACAAGGTATCGACGAACTGAATGATATAATGCTACCAGGTGAAATACCGTTTAAAGAAGTATTTAAAACATTTAAAGAAATTAATCAATTAGATTTGGTTAAGCAAGCTGGAGTTAGGCAACAATATATAGATCAAGCCATGAGTTTGAATTTAGCGTTTCCTAAAGAAGCTACACCTAAGTGGATTAATCAAGTGCACATGGAAGCATGGAAGCAAGGTATTAAAACTTTGTATTATATGCGGACTGAATCTGTGCTACGTGGAGACATAGCGAGTAAAGCTATGGAAGAATGTATAGCATGTGATGGATAATTAAAAAAGGGGAGGCCGTTAAGCTTCCCCTTCTTGGTTACAGGAACTTTGGGTATGGCGCCCATTTTTTTCTTGTTCCTATTCTTTTGGCATTACACTATAAACTGTTTTGCCATTTATTTTATCAGCTTTTAATACACGTTTACGATTTTCTTCAGGTGAAACGTAACTTACGTGTACCCATGATGGATTTTCATTAGTACCAAATTCCCATATAAGTTGGTCAAAATCTAAGTTGTCCCATATAAACATAAACATTTCAGCATTGGTAGCATGACCGTAAATGTCATCAATATCAATTGCTTCGCCTTTACAGTGTTGACTTGTTTTAGAGCCGCCTATCGCTTTATTTAATTCTTCTGAGCGAAACATACTATTAACTTTTATTGGTCCACCTACATGTGCTCTAAGTGGCTCAAACACGTTTTCAGCTAGTTTACTCATAGCTAATACAGCTTCAGGGTTTGGCGTATTATCTATACCTTTTCTTTTTGCGGTATTAGAATGAACAGCTTCATTAAGTGTAATATGTTCACTTATAATAAATTTAGGTACATTCATAATTTAATTTATTTATTTATATGAAATTTTATTTCATTTATTAATTGATCTTTAGGTATTATTAACTTAAAGCTTAAATTAGATGTCCATTGCACTATTGGTTTATTGTTTTTAAATAAAAGAATAGTTGGAACATATTTTATTTGATTTTTTAAATTAGATTGTTGATTTTCTAAATATATGTAAATAACTTTAACTCCAGATATATAGTCAGGAAGTTTTACGTCATTTGCAGTGTTCCATTTAGCATTAACCTGTACTATTTTATAATCTTGAGAAAAAACCCAGGTACTACATAACAATATTATTAAAGTAATTAAATTTTTCATTACTATCTACCTTTTTCAATTATTTCATATAGCTTTCCGTCTATTTTGTCTAATTTATCACTATTTTCTTCAACTTTTTCTTGCGTATTTATAATGGTTTCTCGAATAAGCTGATCTTTTAAATCGTATTCTGTTCTGCTAATAGTAGGTTCCGGCAATTCTTTAGCTAATTCTATATCTGCTTTTAAAGTAAAATACATTGCAGCTAATGAAATTGCTCCACCAATTATTAATCCTACTGTTTTTAAATCCACAGTCACTTTGGTTGATTCGTTTATTTCTGGTGCCATTATTTTTTACGCTTAACGTTTTTAACTCTTTTTGGTTTGCCAGCTGGTTGTCCTAACCTTTTCTTTTCAGCAATTTTTCTTTTCTTTTCAGCAGCAGACATTTCACCTGATGTTTTAGGTGTTTTGCTTGATACTCTTTTGGAAGGTCTACAATAAGGTGTACCTCTTTTTTCACCTTTGGTTCTACCACATGGTTTACCAGTGCGAACATCAATCCACTTTTCTTTAAACCAACGTCTTAAGTTTGCGCCTTTTTTTGTTTTACGCACAGCCATTATTTTTTCTTTTTACTTTTATTGCCCCAGTTAGCAGCGCCAACTTTTCTACATTTAGCTAAAGCTCCACTAGCATAAGCAGATGGAAACACTCTATACCTTGATTTTACTTTGTGATAACACGCATCTTTTTTTCCCATAATATTAGTAGTTAAGTTTTATATTTAAATCTAAATTTATTTTTGGCTTAGTAGCATCTTTTAATCTTATTTTAAATGGATTATAAGGCTTTTTAAGTGGTAATCTTCTTTCATCTCTTTCAATATCTAATTCGTAATTCTGCCAACCACCAGCAGCGGATATTCTTTTCCACATTGCTAAATTATCATCCGTAAGGTTTTCATATTGTTGTTTAAAAATAAAAAACCTGTCAACACCTACGTTAGTACCAGCCGCAAATACTTTTGCACCAGCTTGCCAAGCAGGGTTATTTAATGACCACCCTTCTTCTTGTATTGCATCTTTTTCATACATGAATATTTTACCAGCCTGCATTAACTTAGTGATCTTAGAATCTAAAGGCGGCGAAATACTTAGTACTTCTAAAGCTGCTTTATCATATTCTGGTCTTGTTTTTTGATGCTCTTGGTATATTTTGATTCCAACATTTTTAAGCATTGCCGCAGTAGCGCCAGCAACACCTAAACCACGTAAGAAAGAATCAGAAGTGCTATTTACAACTTTTACATATTTTTCCATTTTATCGTCTTCGTCCATATCTGGATCAAAAAACATACTAAATAAAGCTGACTGCAAAGTAGAAAATATAATATTTTGAGCAGCGCCGTAATACAATATTTTAGAAACATTTGTTTTAACATCGCCACGACCATTTCTAATGTCCATAATAGCTTTTTTCATTAATCTATTATATTGTATTGGTGTATTAGCGAAAGACAAAATAAGACGTCCTAAATGCCCTCTTTGCTCTTGACTAATTTTATCTGTTCTTGAAGACTGCTGACTTTGTTCTGATGTTTCCATAAAGTCTACAAATGCTTCTTTTTTAGCTTCAGCTTCAGATAAACCATTCTTTTTATAAGTTTCTATTCTATTTAAATAAAAACTAGAACCACCTAATGCAATTGCAAAAGAATCAGCATACCTTGTGGGAGCAAAACCTTTTCTAATCATTAAGTTAAAAAATGCTTCAACTTTATTTCTATCTTTGAAAACATCGTTAAGTTCAGCTTCACTTACATTGATTTTTAAACCATCACGTCTATTAACTAAATATTCAGAATTAAATAATTCCATAAACGTTTTTGAAAACTTTGGTATGTTTGCAAATTGTTTAGCAGCAGCAGCTGGATTGTTATCTGTCCAGTTTAAATAGTTTAATGTTGACAATGTTTGTAACACTGCGGATTTAGTATTTAAAAACATTACAGCACCAACAGATCCATTAACAAAATCTAAATACTTATCAAACTGTTTATTTTTACTAGGCAGTCTATTTTTACCTCTTTCCATTGCAGTTAAAGATTCTTTTAAAGCTTCAACATATCCTTTACCAAAAGTTGCTTCAAGTTTATTATACATTTCTGGCGTGAATATTTCATTTTTATTTTGAATCCACTCAGCTAAATGGTATTTTCTTCTTGTAGTTAATAAACTGTTTCTAAAGTCATTTGATATATTACCACCAGCCCAATATTTAGTTGGCTCAGGGTATTTGCTGCTTTTACCTAACAACATTAAGTTTTCAGCATATTCAACTAAAGCTTTATCTGCTTTAACGTAGTTTGTTAATTTACGTATATCTTTTTTATTAAGGCCAGGTACTTCCATGCCTTGTCTACCCCATATATAAACTCTAACAGCATGCTCTGCAGTAAAAGCTTCGTCCACTGTATTTTTTAGTTTTTTAGTTGTGCCTGGGTTTAACTTTTTTGTTTGATCTTTTAATGCTGACATGTCTCTAGCTAGCGTGGCTCTTTCTTTTGAAATATTATATTCACCTCTTTCAAAAGGTCTTACTAAAGCATCTTTAAGAAATTCTACATCAGCATCACCTTTTTTGCCTTTGCCAAGTAAAGGGTACATTAATCCCATAAAGTCTTCATTAGAATAAGGAATAAACCAGGTGCCTTTTTTCTTTTTACCCAACATTTCAGCTCTAGCTTTACTTATATTTTTACTTGGAGCAATACCTAGTTTTGATGCAACTAATTTATTAAACTCTTTGTTTAAATCTTTAGCAGCAAATGCTTGTTGTACATCGGACTTAACATCTAAAACACTTAAAGCATCTTTAACAGCCTTAACATTTTTAATAGCATCATCAGCAAAGTAAAAATCATTATAACCTTCAGCAGCTTTATTTACAACCCAGTCTGCTTTAGCTTGTGCTGAAGAGTTTCCTAAACCTGTAATATTTTCTAAAGGAATATCTAAACCAGATTCTTTTAAAAACTTTTGTATTGCTACCGCACTTTCAGGTGGCCTAGCTGTTAATACAAATACATCTTTAGTTGTAAACTTTTCACCACGTTGTTTAGCTAACTCAAACAAAGGTCCTTTTGATCCTTGCATTACTTTTTTGAATTCAGAAAAATCATAAACAGCACCTTGAGCTAATAGTTCATCACCTCTTTTAGCAAACTCTTCTGCATTAAGTTTCCCTTTTCTACCATCAGGCATTGTATATAATACATTAGATTTACTTCTAGCAAGTGTATCATCAAAATCAAAAACACTAATACCTTTATTTTTCTTGTTTCTGATTCTTGCTAAATCATGAGCAACATCTACATTTGACATACGAGCTATAGATTCTAAATCACTTATAGGGTCTTTGCTTAAATCTTTTGAAGACAAATCCATAGACTTTTCATACAATGACTTTGCTTCTTTAGCTATAGTAAATTGTTTTTCTACAAACGGTTTACCGTATATTGCATTTAAATTTTCTTCTACAGTTTTAAACTGGGTATTATTTTTTGTAGGAGCATATAAGTCTATAGTATTTTTAGCTAACTCAGGATCAGCAAAAAATCTATGCAAGGCTATATTTGTAGTACTGCCCCAAACTTTATCCAACAATTTAGCACTAGACGGTTTAATTGCAGCGGTATAATAAAGGCTTCTGGTACCATCAAAAGATTCTTTGCTAAAAGTACCGTTTATTATGTCCATATAGTTGGCTGTAGATATTTCTAAAGATGAAACTATATGTTCTAAATAAGCTTTTTTAACACCAACTTGAATATATCTTAATGGTGCAAAAATTCTATCTGATTCTAATACATTTGTAGTGCCTGTTTTTAATAAATACAAGTTTTCTTTAGCTTTTTCTTTTAATTCTCCTTCTGGCACACTTTCATACCATTTTTTCAACATAAGCTGCATAAAAAAGTCTACATCTTGAGTAAGCTTACCTAACTTTTCATAAGTTTTAACACCTTTGCCTTCACCATATATTCTATCAAGTTCTGCTACAATTTCTTTTCCAGCTTTAACAGGATTTTTAGATTTACCAGCTATTTCAAAAACTTTTCCACCAGCAAAGTTATATTTATTTATTTGAGTACTTGTAGTTGCTTCAAATGCTTCTAAATTATCTTTGATAGCATTCCAAGCTTCGGCTACCTCAACATCGTAAGTTTTGCTTTTTGGGTCAATAAGCTCTTGAAATTGTGTATCTTTTTTAGCATCTTTATAAAAATTTCTTAATTGCTTTTGAAAACCAGGTCCGCCTTTTGTACCTAAATCTCCGGCTCCTCTACTTTTATTGCCATACAATAAATACTTTTCCATAAATGAATTTAGTACTTTTCCGCCAGGAGAAGTTAATACTTGTTTAAATTCATTAGGCATAAGCGCTACAAAAGGCTTTGCAAACTCATTTAAATATTTTTCTTGAGCTGCTGTTTTTTCTTCACCTTTTAAACTTGCAAACTTTTTAAATATAGCGTCGTCCATTTTAGCATCTACAAGAACTTCATCAAAAGCTTTGAGGACAATATTATCAACAGCTAAGTTAGCAGCTAATTGAATTCTTAAATTTTCAAATTCAGGGTCAAGTTCTTTTACTAATAAATCTTCAGACTTACCATCTGCTAATTCTTGTAATAGCTTATCTTCTTTACCTTGTATTTCAAGTTCTTTTCTAACAACTCTATTTGTTGTTGATCTATCAACTTCATTTATTATTGCTTCAAGTAAAGTATCTTTGTTTCTGTCTTTGCTGCCTATAGCTCCTACTTTTTCTAAAAAGTTATTTCTATCAAAAGGTACTTTTTCTTGTACTGATAAACCAGCGGCAGTTCCTTCAAGCATAGTAGCTCTTTCACCTTTTTCATAAAAATTATTAAGTATAGACTTAGCTACTTTAGTAGCAGATTTTAAACCTTCGGCTTGTTTTTTAGCACCAAGCGGAAAGTACTTATATATTAAACTAGCATTGTTATCTTTACGTAGCCATTCTCTAATGTTTGCAAAAGTTTTTGCTTTATTAATTTTGCCATTAGGTTTAACAACAAGATTGCCACCAGACATAGCGTCCATAATAGCTTCTGGATTAGTTCCTTTTACAGCAGGATAACCAAAGTCTGTAATGTTTTCTTCAGTCATTAAATCAATAACACCTTGATTGTAATTGCTTCTTTTAACAGCATCTGGAATAAGTGCATCAACAGCTTCAATCAATCTTGTATTAGCTTTGGCGGTAGATTCCATAGCAGAGCCACCAGCATATCCAGCAATATCATCAGCGGATAATTCACGTATTTCGTCAATGCTAGTTGTTTTAAATAGCTCACCGCCTTTGTTTGCTTCTGTATACTTTGCGTATATTGCATTTGTTCTAAGTGGTAAGTTTCTGCTAATATAACCAGCAAGGTCAACAGGGTTTGGTTTATTTAAATCAAATGAAATTTCACCAGCATTAACTCTTTCTATAATGTTTTTCATTTTAACACCCTTTTCAGCGATGCTAACAGACTTTCCATTTTCAATGATAGCTAAGTAAGGCTTGTATGTATTAATTAAGTCTATAGCGTTTATTTGAACTTCTGCAACAGCTTCTTCTCTGCTAATACCATACTGTGTATTAATACGACCAGCTTCTTTATTAACCATTGGTTCAAATGATACTATTAACTCACCAAAAGCTTTATCTTTTGAGTCAGCAAGCATTTTTTCAGCAACAGCGGGATTAGTAGCTCTAATTTCCATTGCTCTTTTTGCTAATGGTGTATCAGCTGCTTTTATACCTCTATATACTTCTAATAAGTCTCTTGCTTGTTCTAAATCAGTACCTAAATCTTTTGCTTTAAAATCTTTTGATTCAGCGTTAGATTCAACCGGTACTTCGTATGCTTCAGATAAACCTAATTGCTCAAGCTTTTTTAAGTCAGAAGCGGTTAAAGTATTTTTATTTAGCTTTATACTTAAATTAGCCCAAAACTTAACTAAATCTTTTTTAGATGCAATTGATGGGTCGAATCCTACATTTTCTTTATTAAAGTTTTTTGTCCAATTAGCTATTTTTTGGAAAAATGTAGTTTCACCTTCAGAAACAACACTAAAGTTGTTATAGAATTCTTTATTACCTAATCTTTGAGCAACAAAAGAAATAAACTCTTTTTCAAGTATTGAAGGATCTTTTCCAATTTCTTCTTTATATTGTTCTTTAATATCTGCAATTAATTCAGGAAACTCTGATTCTAACTTGTTGTAAAAGTTCTTTAAAAATAAAGGATTGTTTTTACTTATTCTTTCTGTTATTGCATGCGTCATTTCATGCGATACAAGATTTGGATCAGCAGCTTCTTTCTTATTGGCAATAGCTTTTATGTTTAGCTCAATATTACCATCTGATGTATATTTAGCTTGCTCACCTGGTTGAAATCTAGTAGCATCAGTAGAATAAATAATTTGAGCAGCATCGTTACCAGACACTTTTCTTAATGTTTCTACATTTTCTTTTTGATATTTTTTATACCATTTTGTAACTTTTTCTACATCACCGCTTCTTAAATCTTGTAAATCTCTTAAGTTTGTTTGTATAAACCTGGTTGTATTCCATACATTCCAGTTTTTAATTAAATTATCTTCAAGAGATTTTAAATCTTCTGCTTTATCTCCTAATTCTGCTCTTTCGTTTATTTCAGCAGAAATCGATTTTATATTTTTTGTAGCTGTATTGTTTAGTTTATCAATAGCCTTGGTTGACATCCATTCATATTGAGCTTCACCTTTATAAAGTCGTTTTACTGCTGTTGTACTTAATCCTTTAATATTAAGTAAACTACCAAACATTATGTTACCTAAATATTCACGTGATACTTCGTCAAAGTCAGAATAATTTTCATCTAAATGTCTTTTAAAAGTTTTACCACCAGCCATTGAAGAAATACCACCTTCTGTAAATTTAGCTAATTCAGAAGATGTTGCAAATATTACACCTTCTTTTGGTACACCCATTAAAGTGTTTAATCTATTTGCTCCAAAGTTAAGCGGAAAGTATTTTTTTGATAACATACCCATACCAGCAAATGCAACACCACCACCCATGTGATAGTTTTCATCAAATACAGTTTTCATTTTAACTTCTTCTTTTGCTAAAACGTAAGCTGTTTTTGCGGTATTTTTAAACTTATCATTATAAACAAGTTTTGAGCCTTTTAATGCAGCTGTTATTTTTGGCATTTTACTAGCTAGTTTGACTATAGCGCCTTCGCCTGCGGTTGCCGCTATATCAAATAATGCAAACTCAACTAAATCTTCAGACATTCCAGCAACACCTTGTAAAGCCCCTACTGCTAAACTTGGTTTCAATGTTTTAATATATTCTTCAGATATACCTAATTCTTGTAAATCATTGGGTATTGTTTCAGCTAACTGTTGCTTTACTTGAATAGTAGTTGTAATTGGCTTATCTAAATCTTCTGTCTTAACAAAAGAATTTTTAAAGTTATCTACAACTTCTTTAGTAACATCCATAGTGAAGTTTAAAGAATCATCACCTAAAGTAGCAGGATCAAAACCATAACGCATGGATTCTAATGCAGTTGCATCAGATATTATTTCTTTTCTTTGTCTAGCATAAGTATCTACAAGTTGAAATAACTCTTCTTCGTTAGATACAAATTCACCTTCAGGTATTATACCCTCGTTTTCAAATCTTTGCTTAGCTGAAGTAAGGTCTTGAATTACTTCAAATAAATTTTTATCTCCTAAAAAAAGTTTATTTCTGTATTTAGCTAATTCTTTTAAAGGAACGCTATAAACTCCTAACTTTTCTTCTTTATATTTGTTAAAAGCAAATGGTACATATTCTTGATTAATACGTACATTAATTTTTTCACTTCCTAATATATCACTTTTACCCCAATTTACTAAATTGCGGTTATATTCATTAGTAATAAAATCTTGATCGCTACCAGCATATTTTGAAGCAGATACACCAGCATCGGAAGTACTTACCGCATCTTGGTCAGTATCAATAAGTAAATTACCATCTAAGTCATATAACATTTTAGCTTCTTCACCTACTTTACTTGTTGCTTTTGTATATAAAGCTGCTAAATAAGTTGAACCAGCTGTTGCTGGGTTTACTTTAAATAAATCAAAAAATGATGGAATTTTTACTTCGTTTTCTACAAGATTTTTTTGTCTTTCTTGTAGCTGTTCAAGTTTTTGTAAACTTTCAGGATCAGTTTTACCTTTTAAGCTTTCTATTTCAACTACTAAGTCTACATATTCTCTATCTAAAGTATTTCTAGTGCCTTGTAATTCTTTTTCTTTGTTTGCTAATAACTGATCATCTGTTAATTTAACTGCGTTGGCTTGTCTTACTAAAAGTTCTGTATTTAACTCTTGTTTATCTATATTAGCTAATGTTTTAGTTTGCGTTATAAATAAATCTTCTAACTTAAATTCATTGACATACTGAGAATTTTTATACTCTTCAGAATTTTTAAAATCTTTTAAAACGCTATCAAATGTTACATTACCATAATTTTCTTGACTTAAAGCTGTTGCAGATCCGCCATACATTTCTGGCAAAAAGTAATCATAATTAATTATATCACCTGAATCTTTTGCTTTTTCAAGGTATTCGGTAATGTTTTGTTTTAAATCGTCTTCTTCTTGTTTTCTTGAGTCATTAGCGCTTTTTGTAAGCATTTCACTATTAACAAATGAATTCATTTCTTCAATGTCATTAGTGTATGATGCCCCTGGGCCAAACGCTGTAGCCGAAACAGTATAGTCTTGTGTAAGAAAATCTTTTGTATTACCTGTAGGTGAAGTTATTTCTACAGTTTGTCCTCTAAGCCCTTGTTTTGTTTTAACTGTAAAACCAGTTCCTGCTAATTGTTTTTCTAAATTAACAGTAGCAATTGCTGGGGCTTTTTGAGTTTCTATAGGTTTGTATTCTACAGCAGGCTCAACCGGTTTGTCTAAATCAGCAAATAAGTCGTCTAGAAGTTTTTTAGCTGATTGTGAGTCCGATAAACCATCGTCCGAAGGTAAAGCCGTATCTTTTATTTGAGGTGCAGCAGTTGCAGTTGACTCCGCAACCACACCTCTCATTGCAGAGTCTTTTTTCTTTGCTTGTTCTTCTTTTTTCTTTGCTTGTTCTTCTTTTTTCTTTTTTTCTTCTTCTTTCTTTTTGTCGTTATCACCGCCAAAAATGTTATCTAAGAATAAATTTACATCAGTTGCCATATATTATTTTTGTAAATTATTATTTATATTGTTTTAATATTGCGTCTATACCACCTGCAGCATTTAATTGCTCTATAGTTATTTTGCCGCTATCTAGTCTTCCAAATATTTCTTTCAAAACTTCATTAGTCCTATCATTAATATTAACAGACTCGCCTATAAGTTCATATCTACCTGTATATGTTTTTAATCTTTTCTTTTCTGCTGTTGTTAATTCTCTTGGGACACCTTTATCTAGTTTGTAAATAGCTGCATCACCAAACTTATTTTTGTAATCATCTAATATCATTTGCCTAGCATCTATTGGATTTTTAGCACCTTTTTCATCTTCGTAATACTTTAGTATTGGTATTGCTTTTTTAGGGTCTGTTGAAGTTGTTGGATTACCACCAGCATCCACGTTTTGACTAAGTATAGTTTCTTCTAATGCTGATGCAGGAATATACTGCATTCCTTTACCAGCAGCATTTGCTGTTTTTATAAAGTTATCAAGCATTTCTACTTCTTGATCTTCAGTCATTACACCTTCGCCTCCAACAACTTGAAATTGTTTTGCTATAGGTAAATCTAACAAGTTTTCAGCAACTATAACTCCTGTAGTGTCAATCGGTTTTTCTTTGGTAGTATCTGGTTTTACAGTGTAAGTATTAAAAGTCATAGTTTCAGCTAAACCTCTAGATATGCCGCTTCTGTAATGATCTTTATAAGCTGTTTTAAATGATTCTATTTCTTCAGGCGTGGTATTACCATCAAATAACATAACATCTCCTTCTTCACCTGTAGTAGCATTTACAAAAACATTTCTGGTAGTTTTTTTACCAAATTGATCAGTTTCTTCTTTTTTAGTTACTGTCATTAATACAGAATTGTAAATATCTTCTAACTGTTCTGGCGTAGAGTTTGCCACAACTTCCGCTGCTCTATTATCTAAAGCTGATTCTGATGCCTCCACATTAGCTAATTTATTAGTATCTAATACAAATATTTCTTTTACGGTATTACCGCTTTGCACTGTTCTAAAGTTACCGTAGTCTTTATAAAATTTTCTTGCCGCATCTATACCCTCATTTGCAATTTTTGTTTGAATTGCGCCTGGTGTAAATAATTCTTTGTATTTTGTTTGTTGTTGTTTAATAACTTCAGAGTCTTCAAAGTTTTGATCAGCATTAGGTACTTTTCTTCCGTAGTAGCTTGCTGCTTCAGATAAACCTGTAAAACTAGCTTGCATACCATCTTCAGCTATAAAACCTAATTCACGTTTTCCATCTGAATCAGTAATCCAGCCCATTTTGTATTTACCTTTTGTCGATGAAGAAAACTTTTCAAACAAGTCCATCGCTGTTGAATTGACTAAAGCAGAGGTACCACCTTGATCTCCTAAAGCGCCTTGAGTAACTTGATTACCAGCCTCGTTAAATTGCTTATAAGTATTTAACAATGTAGGTACACCTATTCTAATAGTACTGCTAATTTGGTCGTACTGGTCTGTTAAATCCTGCGGTGGAACTTCACCTCTGGATATATATGAGTTTCTTTTTTGTGATAATTTAAACTGTTCGTCTTTTAGCCCATCAATAAAATCACGCATTTTGGTAACATCGAAGTTAGCATCCAATGCTGCGTTTGCAATAACAGCATCTTGTTTTGCTTGTGCTTCTCTTTCTTTTTCATTTAACTGAAAGCTTTTAAATATTGTTTCTTTTGCTTTTTGTTTTCTTTCTTGCAAAGCCTTCATTAAGTTAGTACCAACTTGAGAAAAAGCCTGTGCTAACATTATATCTCCTGTAGGGTCGTATATTTGAAATTGTCCTGGATTTTCGTATGCTCCCATGTTTAGTTATTTGTTGTTAATTTGCCCTTATCCCAACTCATTTCACCAATAGCTCCGGCAAACGCACTACTTACACCACCTAAAGCGCTTGACCATGCAGCGCCTTCAGCTGATGCAGCTTGTGCTTGAACTTGTTGTTGCTGACCTAATTGACTTGCAACTCTATTTAAATCTTGATCTACACGTTTTTCTGTAGCACCAAACTCAAATTGATCAGCCATCATTTCTGCTTGCTGTACACGTTGTCCTTCAGATATTTGTATACCTTGTAGTCTTTGTTGCTCAGACATTTTAGCTTGTTGCATTTGAGCTTCACCTTGAGCTGCTAATTTTTCATTTTGAGCTTCTTGTTGTTCAATGTTTGCTGCAACATCTTTCTTACTTTGCAAAGCGGCTTGTGCTAATGCGGTAGCTCCACCAGCGCCAGATCCTGTTGCTCTTAATGTATCTAAAGTATTTGCTAAAGCAATGTCAGATTGCTCCATTTGTATTTCAGCAGCACCAGTAGCAACACCTAAATTAGCATATGGATTTGTAATCATTCCTGATAAATCTTGCGCAACACCTGATAAGTCGCTTATATTTGACGCTAAATCTGGTACAGGCGGTCTAGTCTTTTTTATAGCTTCTAATTGCTTTTCTAAAGCTCTAGCTCTTCTTGCCGCTGCTCTTCTTTGTCGTCTAGCTTTACCGCCGCCTATTATACCGCCAAGTATCGCTGTACCGGCTGAAACACCAACTGCTATGAAACTCATATTATTTATATTTTTCGTTAAATTCGTCTATTGTCATTGAAACAATTTCTTTTTCTAATTCTTTTAAATCTTGCGTATTAGAAGGGTTTTTATGTACGTTTACAAAAATAGAATCTTCCAATGCGTATATTAATCTTTTTGCGCCTGGTTTTGAAATAGTAAAACAAGGTGCAATATGTTCAATAATTTCACCGTTATTATTAATTAATACTCTACCAGTTAATAAAAACCACGCATGCAAATGATTGTGTATTGCTCCTACAACTACAGTATCAGCTGGCATTTCCATTTGTCTTAAATATATACCGTCTGCAAAATAATTAGTAATTGGTATATCAGGAACAACAGCGATTGATTTACCGTCTCCGTGTACACCTTCTAAGTCATTATTTTGTACAAGAAAATCTTGCATTTCTTGCACTGTTTTTTGTAGTTTACCCATTTAATTTAATTTAATAAGAAGAGCCCACATACTCAGCCGAAACAGCAAATAACTCGTGAAAATCACCTGTTGTATCTGTTTCAAACGTAACAGTAGAGTAAAAACCTTTAGCGCCTGACTTTTGATTGCCATTTGCACCAGCGTTACCTACATCGTATAATATAACTCTTCCAGCATATTTATTAGAAGTCTGAGATACTGTATCGTTTGCTTTTAAATATGCAAAGTATTTATTTTCTTTTTGATTAAAACCAGCATAAAATGGTTGTTGAATACCTGCTTCAAAATACTCGCCGTCTTTAAAGCTAACTATTTCATCTGTTACTTTTTCATAATCAGTAACAAAGCTATCCATGTACCAGTTATTCGTTCCTTCGTAATTTATTGTTTTAAAGTTTTTAACAAGAGACGGTTGCGCATTCATTGTAAACTGTATGCTACTTTTTGTAACGCCGTTGTTATAAAAATTACCTCTTTCAACAAGCTCTGAATTATGTTGCCATAATTTATTATCTTTTAAACTGTAAAAATTATTACGCAAGCTAACCATATCTTCTGGGTAGTATGTATAAAAACTTACCCAGCCTTTAATACTTTCATCAAAAGTAAGTGTATATGATTCATCACCTTGTAAAGAAATAACATACTTCTTTTTGTAAATATCCCAAGCACCTTCAAGTTTAGTTTTATCTTCTAAATTATCTCTAAACCAATCTTTCATACCATAAGATGATATTTCTGTAATACCATCAGCTGATAAACGTAATACCGCGTTGTTTCTTTTATCTGTAAAGTATTTTCTATAGCCATAAACAGCAAAAGACTCAGGGTTAGTACTTATACCGTAGTTACCAGCGTAAGGTACTATTTGTCCAATAACTAAGTTTGTTGAAGTTACTGTTCCACCTCCTTCAGCAGAGTATATTGCGTCTTTGTCTATTAATGCTCTACTAACTTTTTCTTCTTGAAATATTGTTAAATTAGTATCTTCAGCATATAGTTTTTGTATACTACCATAAGCAGGGTCAACGCTTTTAGTTATATTTTCAGCCACAGAAAACACATTAGTGCCATTAAAACCTGTTCTAGAATTATATATACCTGAATATATTAACGCATTTGTTCTTTGCTGTGATTCATCATCTTCTTCAACTATATATGCTTTTTTACCTAAGTCAGTAATAGTATTGTTAAATCCACCACGTATTCTTGCTTCTTCTAAATACCACCATTCAGAATCATTAGCAGGGTCAGGCGTATTTGAAGGATTACCACCAGCCCATTCTGGACTTGTATTAGCACTACTGCTGTCCGTTAACTTTTTAAGTATATATGTGTTATAAAATGCTATTTCTAATGACGCCATAATTATTAAATATTACGTGTTTTTATTAATATTAACATGATGTACCAGGATTACCAGTTCCACTAGCACAAGCCACTCCAATGACTGTACTAGGGTCATTTAAACCAGCATATACTGTAGTAGGCGAAGGATTAGTATCTTCGTTTTCAGGATAACCAACAAAATCCAAAGTACCGCTAGCTATAAGATAGCCATCAGTTTCATCCCATCTATCAGTAATATAAGTTCCTACTGGATCATAAGGCTTAAGTACAAATTTAATAGACACATACCCTTCTGAGTAGCTATAAGCACCACTAGTTCCAAATGCCCAAGCACCTCTTTTGTTTAATAAGATGTCTTCAAAAAGCATATAAGCAGTAATATTTTGTCCAGCAGTTATTTCAGTTGCATCTAGTAATATACCTCTTTTTGTAGGGTCTGAACCAGAGTTGTAAGTGGTTTTAGTTGTACCGTTAAGACTAGTACAATCGTCACTATCAAATTCAAACCAATCAACAAATGGAACGTTACTACTGTATCTTCCAGTACTAGTTGGATCAAACCAATCATTATTACTACCACCTGTAGCAGTTACAATTTGCATAGCTAAAGTAAACGCTCCTGTTTGACCTAAACCAGGAATATTCGATTGCTCTGAATAAATATTGTTTACTTGTATTCTATGTCCTACCTTTCCTGGATAAGTACTTGAACAAGGTATAATAGGTTTTTGATATATACTACCTGTACTTGCTACAAATCCACCTTTGTAAATCCACTGGTTAGTTCCTGTATTCGTAGAAAGTGAAGTTACAGGATCAGCTATGGTTATTTGTACTGTATCTGAATCTGTTAAAAATCCAGTTGCTTTATTAGCGTCAGATGCTTTATAAGTTACACTATAAATGTCACCAGCAGTAAGTTGGCTTTCGTCAACAACTGTAATTTTACCGCTTTGAAAACTTCCTTCATCCGTTAATGAAGTACCAAATGCAGTTGTAGAAGAACCCGCACTCGGTGATAACATTGTTTGGCTATCAATTTCTAATACTAACTGAGCATCTGTATTTGTTGCTGCACCATTTAAAATAGGTTGTATTGTATCACTAATTTCAGTATCACCTAAAAATATTGTTTGATCAGCTAATGAAGACCCTAAACTTGGGTTATCATTTAATAATTCAACAGATATATCATGATAAGAAATTGTTGTTCCAACTACAAATTTTAAAGTAAAAGTATAAACATCTGAAGTACTGCTGCTTTCTAAATAAGCAAAGTCTTGTTTACAATTAATTTTATAAACGTCTGGACCTGTACTTATTAAATCAAGTTCAAAAATACTATTATCGTTGACAACAGAAGTGCCATTACCATCTACAATGTTGTCAATTGTCGCTGTTGTACTTGACATAGCTGTTCCAGCACCATCTACTGGATTAAATGAAGTTGTTATAGGTAAACCGCTTGGTGTACCATCATAATTATTAGATTCGTTAAAAACACTATTAAACGAAGAAACACCAGCAACGCCATCAAAGCTTTGAGCTATTAATTCATTTAAATCAGCTATTAAACCTGTTGTTGATGATTCCCAATATATATCTAACCTAGATTCAGTAGCTTCCGTTTCAAACACAGCTAATTGAGGTAAAGTATTAGTATCACCGGTATATGCAGCCTCATTTACGCCAACGTTAGGAGGTATATTTGGCGGAATATTCATAGCTGCATTATTTTCAAAAATATCTATTTTAGCCAATAATGGGTTAGAATTTACATTATAAAAACCAGCAAATGGAGTATAACCACTAGCTCCAAATTCTGATGCAAAAAAGTCTGTTTCTGTTGCTATTTGTGTTACAAAATTATCAATTCTACCTAAATAAAGTTGTTGATTATATGTGGGAGAAAACGCGGTAGTTGTATTATTTACTCTACCATATATTCTCACACTACTTGATCTATACTTATCTTGGTCAGGTCCTACTTCAGATAAATCTCTTGGTATTTTATTTATATTATCAGAATGTAATACAATGTTAGCTACTCTATTAAGTTCGAGTGGAGCTATAGGATTTCCATTTAGTATACCAGGAAGATAAACATTGTAATAATCTTGCTCGGTTTGTTTTATAACTATTTTATAACTATACCAACCGGTTTGATCTAATGTATAAACATACTTTGGCTCTTCAGGTGTAGTTGCTGGATAACCACCTGTGTATAAATAAACACTAGATATTTCTTCTTCAGTAACAATTACAGTATCACTTCCAACCAAAGTTGAGCTGACAACTTTTGTAAAATCTCTTTGCTTTGCTCTTAAATATTCACCAGCCTCAACGGTTGATGTAACATCTAAGCCTACTATAGTATATGTAGTACCAACTATTGTTGTACCCGTTTGGGCTGCGGCTAATGTAAATGTTTGTGGTATTGCATATAAATCATCACTAGGCACTACAGTATTAAATATTATTCTTAATGAATCGCCTAACCAATCAGCAACACCTGGCGCCCAACTTTCTTCTTTATAGAGATGAAATAATGTAGAAGCTGGAAACTCAGATATACCAGTAATATCTTCAGAAAGAATTACATCTGATGCTCTACCATATTTATCGGATAATACTACGCCAACTTGATAATTTCTATTTTGTTTTAAACTATGCTGTGGGTATGATGCAGCTAAAGGGCTTCCAGTTAAATCTCTTTCTTGAGCAGCTATATTATAATCTAAAAACTGCGGGGAGTTTCTTCTATCTACAAAATTACCATAAACAACTCTATTGCTAATTATTTCTTGTGCTAATGCTTTTACTGGTACTTTATCTGCAACTCTTGTTGTTTCAGCAGTTGTTAAAGTTTTAAAAGGTTTTTGAGATTGGTAAACAAACTTAAAGTAATTTTTTTCTGGCTTATAAGTTGTTTCTATATTAGCTTGAACTGTTGCTACTGGTACCGACTGTAATACGTTTGCAATATTAGAATCAGATTCAGTATATATAAGTTCAACTTCTTTAATTTTATAATCAATAGATATATTTGAGGAGGGCAGCGGAACATAAAGCTCAATGTTATTAATCAAGTTTTCCATAAAAGAAACTATGGTTGATTGATAAGTTGTTTCTTCATCGTCTTCGCCAAAAAAACCTCTTTGCTTAGGAATAAATAAAGTTTGTGTATATGGTGCTATTAAAGAGTAAGTATTGTCTTCATACTTAAATCTATAGCTTAGTCTTATAAACTTTTCTTCAATAAAATCAGGATCACCACCCCATGAAGCATTACCAGACTGGTCGCTCATAGTGGTTCTTGTAAATTGTATTTCATTACCATTTACTGGTAAAACTGCTGAAATATCTCTATCAACTATTACAGAAGCGTTAGTTGTTACTACAACGCTATTTACAATTCCTAAAAATATCCCTGTTGAAGTATTAACACAATAATCACCTACTTGAATATCTGTTGTAGTGCCAGCTATTCCAAAATTAAAACCAGTTCCTGATGTAGCACCATTAGCTGTTCCTGTAGTTTGATAATAAACATCAATTGCTTCATATGGTGCATACTTTGCTACTGATAAATGTTCTTCTTTTGTATAATATGGTGATGGATCTGTTGCAGGATTAGCAAGTGCTTTATCAACATCTATTACTCTTGGCTGATTTCTATTGTCTGTAAAAAATAATAAATTTTCTAACAAGTTTATACCGTGCATTGGATAAAGCGTAGAAAAATTAAGAAAAATACCTTTAACTAAAGGCACAACGGTATTAGCAGTTGCATTGTATCTATATATACCACAAGTTCCTGTTGCAGCGTCTTCAGAAGTATTATCAGTGCCAAATATATAAATAACGTTGTTTACATCATCAGCTAAAGAGCCTATAAAATTAATATCAGTATCTATTTGTAGCTTTTCAATATTACCTCTAACATTTTCAACTGCACCAACATCACCTGCTTCTGATTGACTAATAGTTACATTAACAGCATCTCTGTATTCACCATTAGGTACAATACGATCGTCTAAGTCTTTATTCATCTTAGACTTTAAAAATGTATTTTTAATTTCAGCCATTTAATTCTAGTGTTTTATCCATTTAGCCTTGTTTCTAAATACTTGGCTAATTTCTTCTAGTTTAATATTTGATAATCTTATTTTAGTGTTTCTAAGAGCAGCACTTTTGTCTCTTTTTAATCTTTGTACTAAGTACTCTGGTTGATTAGCTCTTGTATAAATAACGTTATACAATATATATTTATACAATGCCTCTTCAGCTAGCTTAGGTACTTTTGTATCTCGGTCATACGCAAGTCCATCAGATATGTATTCAAACAATATTAGCTTATCAACTAAATCACTTGAAAAACTAACTTTGCCTTGTGTTTCATCTATTACAAACCAACCATTTGTTTGTGTTGTTTCAGGATTTAATCCGTATCTTTTACCGTAAGCGTCTAAATAATAACCACTTTCAAATCCTAAAACATTGTAGCCATTATCAAGTTCAGTAGATGAAAACTGTCCTGTAATTTTTTTAGTATCAGCATTAGCCCATCTTTCATTTATTTGCGAAGTACCTTCAATGTTGCTTGAAAAGTTATCTTGTAATGGAATACCATTACCGCTTTGTATAGGCGCTTCAGATGGTCTTTTAGTGAGTCTTGTAGGTTGTATTATTCTACGCACACCTAAATCATCAATCCATGATAAGCGCACATAGTTAACATAACCTTGAGGTAATATTACAGATAAGTTATGAGGCACACTTAATTCTTGGCTTTTAATACTTTTTAGAGTATCATAGCTAAATTCTTGTAAACCTCTTTTAGCATGAAATAATATATCTGTTTTTTTAACTGTTTGTATTAATTTACCATCACCCACATAAGCGACCATAAAGTTGTCTATAATTTCTTTTAATGGTATGTATTGATAACTACCATAATTGTTCTCTGTAGTGTTTCCAAACGCGTTTTGATCAGCGTATTCGCCGCCATCTAATCTTTTTAATTGTACTGCTACATAAGTACCGGCTGGAATTGATGATCCTGTTGTAATTTTATTAGTTGTTACACTAAATGAAGAAGTATACTCGGTCCATGTTTGACCATCTGGACTAGTATAAAGTTTAAAATTATTTAAAGGATAATTTATATTGCTAGGGTCATGAGAATAAAATACCAAATCGGTATTAAATGTAGTTTGAAACGTTGTTGTTGCACTACTGGCATCAAAAAACGTTTGAGAACCTGAATAATATTGTTCGTTATTTTCTGTTATTTGCGCCATTACTTATTATCTTTTCTCGTTAATTTCTTCTTGTTGTGCTTGTTGTGCAGCTATTTGTACAATTTGTGGGTCTTTTATAACAACACCGCAATATTTAAGTATTTCAATAACTAACTTATTTTGTTCTTCTGCTATTAATTCAAAGTTTGTAGAAAACCCAGCAGCGTATACATATTGACCTTGGGCGCCAATACTGAATCCCCATTTTGGGTCTTTTGGTTTAATAATTAAGTTAACGTAAATTTCTTCAGGAGTAGGGTCTACGATTATAAAAGGATTACTAGTATCACTAACAGCACCACCTGATCTTCCGGTACCTGTAACCCATATTGGATCATCTTCACTTGGGGCAACTAATTTGTTACCTCTTATTTTAGCCCATTCTTTTCTATCCATTCTATCAGCTATAGAAACAGTTTGGCTTCCACCATTAACCCCATCATACGTTGCTTCAACAACACCTATTTTCATAACTTGTCTACCGCCAATGTAAGTCCAAAGTTGATAGCCATTAGTAATACCCGCTTTAGACCAAGTACCTTCATCTGTAATAAAAGGGGTTAGCTTATTTTCAGCATTTATATAAGAGTTAAAAAACTCAGTATCGTTTTGTGTATTGTTTTGATTTTTTCTATTAGCCTGATCGGCATCGGGAAAGTATGAATTGAATATATCTAACTGCACCTGAGTAGCAATGTTGTTAAATTCATCAGGTGTAATATATCCTCTTTGTTCTTTA
>Ga0181401_1000296_pt1 | contig 21063 bp, 24 predicted proteins | sample 24SPOviralmetaG_FD_130130 | JGI IMG/M metagenome (GOLD analysis project Ga0181401, IMG submission 130130) | Marine viral communities from the oligotrophic San Pedro Time Series (SPOT) site, San Pedro Channel, CA, USA - 24 SPOT_SRF_2011-07-20 | ecosystem: Environmental > Aquatic > Marine > Strait...
CCTTTGCGAAACTTGTTATCTTTATCTGTGTTAACAACAAATCCCCAAACGCTACCGTTACCATTTAAAACTTTGATATACTTGTTTCCTTCTTTAAAAGAAATGCCTGACTTAAAACGATCAAACATATTTTGTGCCACAGTATTATCTGTGCTTTCACGCTTAGAAGCACATACGCCCTGCCAATTAGCATAGTCGTTAACAATATCTTCGATTAATTTTTCAATTTGCTGTTGCATTGTTCTCTCCTCAATTTCAACTTACTATATTAATATAGCACAGTTTAAACAACTGTCAACCTTTTTTTCGCAATAAAACATCATCTTTACTATCCCAATCCGATCCCCGGAAGTTACCGGGTATTGGCAAAATAGTTACATTGTGTTTATCAACAATACGCATTAAATGCTGGGTGCTTTTCATGTCCTGATCTGAATATCCGTACATTCTTGTTAAACAATATCCACCAGGCACTAGATTTCGCAAACTCCACTCAAAGGCCGTCAATCTAGGACAAGGATTTTGCTGTGCAATATGGCTGAAACTTGCTACATCGCAGTATACAAATGCGCAGTCAAAGTCATCTAAGTCAAATATATCTTCAGTGATACACTGTGGATGATTACCAAAGTTCCATTTATCAACACCCATTGCACGTTTGCCAAACTGTCCAACTAATACTTCAAGTGCAAGACTGTATGCCGCTCCTAGCATTACTACATTTCCTTTGGGTATATTAATGTGCTTAAAAATATTTCTACAATATACCACTGTTTTTGCACTCCAGTCTACATTGATAGTTTTATTACGTTCTATCCAATAAGTCTTAGTCATAGTCATAGTTTTTTTGCCAATCATCTTCTTTGTATTGATGTGTTCTCATAAGCCATTCTAAAACATCACTGCCATCAAATTCTAGTTCAATAACACCATTAAATCCCATGTAGTTACTAAACACAATTTGGTTTGCGGGTCTAAAGTCTTTTAATGTTGTGTTTGGATGTATCCTTCCCCAGCGTTTTAAGTGGTTAAGATTAGGAACTACACCGTCAACTTTTACTCCACTGACAATAATATACCTATCCCATATTACTTCGCCATTTGCATCAACTCTACAATCACTACCTCGCGGACATTTACCATTCATTTCAAACTGCAAACGCACTGGAAAAATGTGCTGAGCTCGATAGATATATTGATTGTTACTGTCGGGCATACATTGTTCGTCATTGTGAAACAGTTTTATTGTTTCAATAGGATTAACAAATGTAAATGTAATTTCAACACTACTGGAGTTGAATTGGTTCATCCTTTAACCTTTTTAATTGATCGTGAAAGTCTTTGTAGTTCTGCACATCTAATGCTCTGTCGTTTCTGTACGCTTTGGTGTCTTGTGTGTGATCCATACTGCTTAGGATATGAATAACACTTTCATTTTCATGCGCACTACCAATTTCATAGCCCAGTTCTTTAGCGTGATTACTGAGATCCTGCCACCATTTAAGACGCTTTTCTGGTGTGCTACCACTCTTGGTGCTACTCCACATTTGCCATGGTGGTCCGTATACTTCTAGCCCATACTCTTCTCTGTTATTATCCAGATACGTTCCAGGTAGTATAGCCATTGTGCCACCAAAACTAAATTCTAATATTGGTTGAAAGTGTGTATGATCGCTAAGCCAGTCTTTAGCAACTTGTATACTGTGTTCGTCCTCAGTGGGATATCCTACAATCATCATACCGTATATATGAATGTTGTGCCTGAGACTCATTTCTAAATTAAAGTTTAAATCATCTTGATTAAACTTTTTACCCATATCATGTCTTACGTCTGGATCTAAACTTTCAATTCCTGTATACAATTCTGTGGGATTACTACCTGCTAGTAACTCCCATTCATTTTCTTTAAACTGGTTTTGTGGTCTAAAAATAAATTGGCTTTCCCAACTAATTTTGTCATCTTTATTTGTGTGATTGTATTCACTGAGCAAGCCACATAAACTTCTAAATTCTTTTACGTTGCCATTAATAAGAGCGTCAGTAAAACTAAAATGACTTATATTATATTTTTCTTTTTGATGTAACATTTCGTCAAATATATGTTGACCAGTTCTAAAACTAAACATCTTCCAGTGTGCAATATCACTGCAAAATTTACATCGTCTCACGCACCCTCTGCTTGCAGTCATTGGTATCACAGGATTTTTATAAAGATCCCAGTTATAATCATCGAAGTTAGCGAAAGGTATTTCTGCAATATCTTTGTTGCTTAGTTCTTTCCACTTACTTTCGTCCATTCCAATTATATCGTGCTTGCCTTTTAAATAATCATAAAAAGCAAGTTCAGCGTCACCGGTAAAGTGATGGTCAATTAAGTTCATTTGATGCATAGCATCAACATATACACTTTCACCTAGAACATTATCAAAACATCCGCTACCGCCAATTACAATTTTAATTGTTGGATCTTTACGTCTTATTGCTAAACACAAATACTTTGTTGCTATTTGACATGCATAGGTAAACAAACTAATGCCAACTACTTTAGGCTTATTTGCTATTATCCTATCAGACATATTATGTATCATATCCATTACAAATTTTTCAATTCCTGGATGATATTTCTCATGATAAAACCAATCTGTCAGAGCAGTCCCATGGCGATGATTAACGATCTTTGTTAAAAAATCATTGTTAAAATCAATAGTGGCGCAACTCCAACCGGCTTCGAGAGCAACACTTTTAAGTTGCGCAATAGCATAAAGGGGAATAGGTGTATCTGTAAAAGGTACAGTAACAAGCACTAAATCGCGTTGTTCAATCATTTAAATATCTTTTTCCAAATTCTGTTTCGTAAGGATCTGGCTTACCATGAAATACTACAATGCTACAGGGTTCAGGAATAACTTCTGGCAAATCAGGCTGTATATAGTCATCTGGATATTTTACATCCAATCCGCCTACTCTAGTTCCGCCATGTTTGATTTCCCATTTGTAACTCATAGCCCATTCTTTTGGCCACCACTGTTTATCGTTACGTTCTTTGAAATAGGCTGTTATGTAGTCTTGATCTCCACGATATTGCCTAATAATTTTTTGTGGATTTTCTACAAAAGTATTGTATATGTCAGTGTATTTAGCAGGGTCAAATCTAATTACACTGCTATTGCTTACAGGATAAGTGTCTATAAACTGTCTATTAAAATCTTGACATATACAAAATTTATTAGGTTCGTAGTCCCAAAACTTGTCTATGTTACCTATTAGTATAGTATCTAAATCCATGTAAAGCACAGGCCCTGTCCAACTGTGTGGGCCAAACATGTAAATTTTATACCACCACAGTCCCCGGGGATTTAAATCCCATTGAGGCAACGGTATAGTTCTTACTTCATCAATATTAATTTGCTGATCGGTGAATACTGTTAATCTAAAATCTGTACAATATCTGTGTAATCTTTTATATATTTGTTTTACATGTACATTGGGATCGAACTTGTCACCCGCAAGCACAACTGCTATTTCTTGCATATTAATTCCAGCGTTCTATATCTTCTTCAGTTAACTGCTCGCTAGGGCCTTTCCACACTTCAACAATGTGTGCTGGCTTGTCACTGTCATTTACGCCTTGATGCCATACGCCACGTGGAATGTCCACAGGATTGGGCGGAGTTAGCGTTTGTCGTCTTGCGCCGTCAAATGGATCTGAACCAGTACTCGTTAGTACATATGCACTACCACTTACAAGATTCCAAGTTTCACTGCGATGTTTATGTTTCTGCATGCTAAGTTTACTGTGCGGAGCAATAACCAGTTCCTTAACACTAAATCCATCTCCGCTGTATAGTTCTCTATAGTGACCCCACTCGCGTTCTACTTTAGGTGCTTGCCATTCTTTGAGAATCCAACTGCTACTATTCTTTTTATCTTCCCCGCCTACACCAAACACAAATTCTATATTAGGCGTGTATCTAAAGTCGTGTTGTTCAGGTGTATTCTCTGTACCTCTGTCACCGCCGTTAGCAAATACAATGTGTTCTGCACCTAGCGTATATGCTTTGTGTATTGCACCACTAGCACTGCCATCACTATCATCAAAGTTTACAATCACACGATCTACCATGCGTAAATTTTTAACAATGCTTGCACGTTCTTGTATAGGCATAAAACTACGTCCTTTTTTATTAGCAAGCCAGGCGTCACTGTTTAGACCAACCCATAGTTCATCGCCTAGTTGTTTGGCTGATTCAAAGTAGGCAATATGTCCACTGTGTAGCGGATCAAAGCCGCCTGTTACTAAAACTACTGTTGTCATTGAATCACCTGATAAATAATATACGCACTTTATTATTCTATTTATTATACAGGAAAATCGAACTATGAACAATATATATGTTGGCTGGGATAGCCGTGAAGATATTGCATATCAAGTATGCGAACATTCAATACTAAGACGCACATACAAAGAGTTTGTAAATGTTATTCCACTAAAGCAAAATGAACTAAGAGAGCAAAAACTTTACTGGCGTGAAGTTGACAAACTTGCTAGTACTGAATTTACTTTTACACGCTTTCTTATTCCGCATCTAAACAACTATAAAGGACTAGCAGTGTTTTGCGATAGCGATATGGTATTTTTAACAGATGCACATCATTTGTTTAATAATGGATTTAGAGATGAGAGCAAAGCAGTTTGGGTAGTAAAACATGACTACAATCCTCCAGAGGGATTAAAAATGGATGGACAAATGCAATTGCAGTATCCTCGTAAGAACTGGTCTAGTTTTATGGTGTTTAACTGTGAACATCCTAGTTGTAAGAACTTGGATTTGGAAACTGTCAACACTCAAACAGGCGCATACTTGCATAGATTTGAGTGGTGTGATGACAGTGAGATCGGTGAACTAGGACCTGAATGGAACTGGTTAGTAGGGCATTACAAAGAAGGCGTAGATGGCACACCCAAAGTGTTACACTACACAGAAGGTGGTCCTTGGTTTGAAAACATGCGTGATTGTGAATATGATCATATATGGAAAAAAGAAGTAATCAACTTGTATAGTTCATGATACGCAACCACTTTAACAGTGAAGGTATTGGTGAACTTCACAACCTACAAGTTCTAAACTTTACTAGTAAAGTTGAATGGTTTATTCATATGGATCAGGCAATTCCATATCATTTGGGAAAGAATCAAAGTTTTTTGGCAGGTAAGCCTACTCCTGAACAACCTAAGGTTAAACAATATGCGGATGGAATATACTTCTATTGGTATACATTTCCTTTAATGAACTACTATCATTGCATTAATGATGGACTGGGCCCACTATACAATTATCTAAAATTAAGAGCACAATATCCAAATATTAAATTAATGTTGAATCCACTTGCTAGAAAATTGGATAAACATCCTCCCTTTGTAACTGAATTATTAGAACTGCTAGATATTGACTATAGATATAGCGATGAAAATACACAATATTCACATGTATTTTTTAGCGATACACTGTGCAACGACCCTGTAACAGGAAAGCGTTGTCCTCCCGACAGTAGAATATACAGTTTAATACAAAAATTAGTTACTGTTAGTAGACAGAGATATCCAGATGTTCCTGCACATGACAAAGTCTATCTAAGTCGAAGAGCTCATGCAAATCCATTGCGTAATCGCAAAGATGTTATAGGTGAGGATAACACTGTTAAGCGTGGTCTTGTAAACGAAGATAGCATAGTAGACATTCTTAAGGCATTGGGATATACAGAAGTATTTGGTGAAAACTATAATTTAGGTGAAAAAATAAGTATGTTTAGTAACATGACAAAATATATAAGCACAGCAGGTGCAGGTGTTACTAATATACTATGGCGTATTAATCGAGATTTAAGTGTAGGAGGGATACACACTCCAGGATTTCCGTTTCCTAGTGGAAATCAAAATAGGCACATTGTAGCACAGAGTCCATATATGAACAAAACATCTATTGATTTATACAAAGGGAAAGTTGTATTTGAAGACCCACAACCCACAAAAGGATATAATCATCCATGGCGTATAACTAACTTAGATGCATTTAGGAAGTGGGCAGAGACTATTTGACACACAAGTAATAAGGACGATGTTCTGTTTGTCCAGGCATGCGTTCTACTTGTGTGAATAGTTTTAGTGCTTGTTCGTAGAACAATGCTTCACTGTACCCAGTATCCATTGTCCACTTGTGTCCCTTTTTATCCTGCTCTGTAGGAACTTCAAATAATATTGTATCTGCTTTGTCTGCAAAATCTTTTAGTAGTCTATACATATCCATGTATTTTTCTGTGCGATTGTATAGATGATGTATTACATTGAACACAGTCATGAACTCATACACACCGTCCTGCCACTGTTCCAAGTTTGTGTGTTTGAATGTTGCTAGACTTGCACTGTGTCTTGCTTTTATACTCTCACACACTGCTATGTATTCCATGTTATAGTCAACACCTGTTGCAGGTACGTCATATTCCTGCGCACACATGAATACATAAAATCCTAGGTTACTGCCAAAGTCTGCATAACTACGAGGACTTATAGTATTAAACACACGATTAAAGTCTTCAAACTTTACCCGTGTATCTACCCAAGGACGTTTAGGGCCAGGATTATTGATAGCCAAAACTTGTTCATCACTAATATCATAGTTTTGATAACCTCGCACCTGTGTTACACCACTGTCGTGCCCACCAAAAGTTATGCTTTCTATGTCTGCTCGTTCAAGTGTTTGCATTTATAAATTTCCTTAAACTTTTCCAAGTTGTTTCATCACACCAGTTCCAACCTTTGTTATATTCATTATACACGGATTTGCCTAGTTTTGTCTTTATTAATTTTGGTAAAAGTTCGGTTATTTCAGGAATAATTTGCCGTTTTACTTGCAGAATGCTACTGTACAAATCTGCTGTAGTTTCTGGTTCGCTCCAGAATTCATAATTCAGCAAGAATTGGCACATAACAAAATCGCTATCGCCAACTATTAAACTTTCTTTGCCTTTTAAACTACGCAAGTCTTCTTCGATACCCAATTCCAATACAGGCAATCCTCTAAATGTGTTATAAACCTGTTTAAAATTAGGACATTGTAACATACCAGCACCACCATAATCTACCCATCGTGTTTCATTATTACTGTCTTTCATGAAGTTTCTGCCGTTACTGAAACCCATGTCCCAAAAAACAAAACCTGTATTGCGAATACACCATTCGTTCATTGAACACACATCCGCTAAACTTTGATGAATGATTTTCCTGTCCGGCTTTATATGTCTAAACGGTTGTCTAGATTTGTAGTGATTGTAATCGTATTTGACAACTTGATCTAATATTGCCCTAGGCTTTTTTTCATCCTTTCGTATAATACTACGCAACATTGCATTAAAAATATGCGTGTGATTATCAAATTGTTTTGCATAAGAGCTTTTTATTTTTACTACATGCTTTTCTTCTTTTGGATCTCCATATTTACATCCCCAGAATGTAGTACCATCTTTACCTTGGCCCAGCATTTGTATACAACGCCAGCCGTAAGCAGCAATTATTTCTCCATTTTCATCATAGGCTATTTTGCCAGGATGCTGTGTTTCTGCTACTTGTATACAAAGTGTAGGTTTATCTAAATTTTGTGCAATATAGTTAATAGCATCATGAAATCCATTGGCAGCAAGATGAGCATAACCAGGCACTTTGTCTACATGTGTGTACTCATTATTTCCACTACTGTCGTCTTTTACAACTAATTTGTTAGTCTTAAACGCCACTATAGTTCTCCTGCAGCATACCCCATGCTTTGCCCGATTCTATTTCAGATTTTTTGAATTGGTTACATGCTAACCAGTTTAGTAATGCTTGCCTGTTCAAAGGTTCTTTGTTAAATTTTTCTGGCATTGGATTATCTTTAAAATCTTCTAAACTAAAACTTACTTTTGTGCAACAACTTTGTTCACTGGTAATTACAGGTATGCCTTTAAGTGTTGCTTCTAGTGCAACCATACTGTTATAGGCTATAACACAGTGCGCATCATCTAAAACTTGTTCTAGTGTCCCATCTTGTGGATATTCTCTGAGTTCAATTAAATTACCATTTCCATCAACAATAGGTTCTTTTGGTTTACGGCGTATAACAATACGACTGTGTTCGTTTTCTGGCAAATATGCTTTCAATTTACTTACTACCATTTCTCCCCAATCTTGTTCTAAGCCCATGAACCAACTAACAGCATGAGTAGGCGGACAAATAATAATTGCACTACCACGTTCTCCGTTAGTACGCCAGAGCTCTTTATTATAGCCTGCGTTTTTGTGAAACCCTTTCCAACGATCTGCGCCTACATCCCTAAGTGTAGTACATGCATGTCCATTTTTTACAATACGCATCCATCCTTTGCCACTGTATCCTGGTTTAAAATAAGCATGATCCATGTAGTAAAAGTCTATACCTTGCTGTTTTGCGTATCTAAGTAACAAGCCTGTTCCGCGGAGAATACCCAGTGTGGCTATTGCATCCACACCTGCTTGCATGTCCTCTGGTATACCATGATCAATATAATGTCCAATAGATCTGTGTTTTACTTCCCATGGGCCATTTATTTCATTATTATATTTTATAGCACCGCGAGCGAATGCAAGTGTAAAATTTGTTGTTATTTTTCGATTTGTATCATATACTAGTAATTTAGGCATGTAATATCTCGTATGCTAATCCTGACGCTATTTCATTTTGTGTAAATTGACTGTATGCAAGATTGTTTAACCATTGCTGAATATCTACATGCTTAGGATTTTCGATTTCTTCTAATCTAGTACTACTTATGTCTGCAGCAAAACTATCCGGATGGCATATGGTTGGTATGCCTAATATCTGTGCCTCCATCGCACATAAACTAATACTTGTGACCACGCAATGTGTATCTTGTGCTTGTTCTCGAAAAGGTATTAGTGCAGCCGCAGGGCCGCTAGTGCCTTTGCCTCGAGGTTTATACCTTACTTCAATAGGTCTGTCTGTATACTTACGCAATCCTAATGTGATCATTTGGACCCACATCTTCACATCCATGCCTGTTGTCCATCGTGTCATTGTTTCACTACTAGGACATATCAATATTTTACTTCCTGTGCTTTGACTTTTTGGTTCTATCTGCCAGGCATCAAATCTATCGCTTGGATAATCTTTTGTGTGTTTATAGTGAACACTGTTACGACTTACACGCCAATAAAAGTCTTGATTAGGGTTAACTGCTTCTTTAAGACCATTCCATCTTCCCCAATAAGGCATATCCCAAAAATACCAGTCTATGCCTGCACGTTTGAGTGTGTTAATTGCATGCTCGTTGTTTTCTATAAATCCCCAAAAATGACCAGGTAATAGTTCTATGTCATCTGATCTTTTTTGTACCGGCCGAGCGTCTGGCCAACCTTTTAGTAGACAGCGCATTACCCAATTGCATTTGCTCTCAGAATTTTGTGTGTTATAATATAAATTGTTCAAAGTAATCTGCTATCCTTGTGTTATAAAAGTTACAAAATTTTTAAACCAGTCTTTGTAACATGCATGATTGGGATGTGTATCATCACGAGCCACACTATATTTTTTTTTACTACTAGCAAAATCTAACAGACCGTATTCAGGCTGATAGTAATGGGTAAGGTCTATTTTATTTTTAAGAACTTGTATTTCAGGTTTGGTTGTTGTTTGTTGCATGTGCCCATGAACACTGTTATACATCCAATACTTTTTATTTGCTAAACATTGTTGTATTAGTAAAATATAGAAGAAACTTTGGTAAGCAGTAGTCTCAATGAGATCCATTTTTTCAATATCAATGTCCATATCAAGGCGCATTGTTTTAAACCAATCTGTGGATATCTTAGGTCCCTGATTGAAAGCATGGTTTCTATATTCAGTTGGACCTTTTCCACTGGGATCGCTCTGTCTTACTTTACTTTGATTTCTTGGAGATTTACTTACATATTGCAGTCTTACATTAGGAGGTAATCCTACAAAAAACACATCATTGTCTTCAAAGTCAAATGTGTATAGTCTACGCAATACGCCATCTAAACTCAGTCCTGGACTTGCAATGTTATACTCTGTGCAGTGCAAGTGCTCTGCTAACAATGTTCCTGGTGATAGATGTTCTTGTGCAAAAGTTTCGTATGCACTTATCTGATTACCATAACTAAAACTACATCCTATATTAATAAGCCGCACTTTTGTGATCCTGCTGTCTAGTGTCTACATTTGCATTACTGTATTCGCCCTTAAGGTTATCAACAATATCATTTACATATCGTCCTTGGAACGGGATTTGAAACGGCTTATCTTCTGTTTTAGTATACGCACTAACAATACTAACATTATGAGTTTTGCCTTCGCGATTATGAAGGGCATCAAAATGCTTTTCCAAATCACTAATAGGATTGCGAGGCTTCTTTTGTTCATAGTAACTCCAACTATCAAAGTCTGTAGGGCAGTCTACATATTTGCCTGTGTTTTGTGCTAACCACATAAACTGCCAGGTATATCCATTTGCGGCCGCAATATCGCGGAACAACTGTGGATGAAAACTGTAAAAACAATGATTAAACCAAGGTGCAAATGGTAGCACATTAATCATTGTGCCTCCTACTTTACATAGATTGTGCATGTTTTCAAATACTGTGCGCTGATCAAAAATGTGTTCACCTGTGCCGTTGTTTGTCACATAATCAAACTGTTGCGTGTAGTTGTACTTGTCTTTTAAGATGAAATTGAGATCCATAGCGATAGACCTAAGTTCAGTGTTAATATCAATAGCAAGGTAATCACTAAACCCCAAATCCTCAAAGTACTCCCATACGAACTGTGTGGGTTTTCTGAGTATTCGCCCGCTTGTTTTTTCACATTCATTTAACCAATCCTCACTGTATCTAAAACGCTGATTACCCCATTCGACTACTGTTGCTCCAGAAGGAAATGCACCTTGTTTTGTTAGTTGTGCAGTTGCTAACTGCATAATATTATTAAACGCCATTGATAAGTTCCTCTAATTCTGGAAATGTTTTTGTAAAGTTTGTGCCTCTGTACAAATCATGCTTGTCCCTGTATAGTAAAAAATCTTTCCATGCACCATTGTATTTGCTTTCTAAGAGATATTTTCCCCAGCGTAAACATTCTAAATCTTTGCCCTTGAGTAGTATTTTGCCTATTTTTTCTCTTAGTGCATCTGTAAGTGCATGTGGACTAAAATGTTTTGGGCCATGTACAATATGTATATGTGGATTTTTGTCTAATGTTCGTGCGTATTTTATAAAGTCTGGCAAATATAATATATTGAATATATTCAATGTATGCATTATTCCTAAACTAAAACTGTGATGGCTATCAGCCAATTTTTTTATTTGATGTATAACTTGCTTGTGTTCATCCCACACACTGGGAAACCTAATATATTCTCCACGTGCACCAGTAGCATCTATACTAAGATTAAACTTAACACTGCGAAACTCTAGTAACTTATTGATAATTTCTTGATCTGGATATAATGTTCCGTTTGTTTCTATAAACAAATCTATTTTAGTTTGCGCACCTGTTTTAATTATACTATCTAAAAAAGCACTGTCTCTTCCCAGTGGACCCATAAAAGTTTCGCCGCCACTTATCTGTATATGTCTTAGACTTTTGTAGTGTTTATCAAAAAAGTCTTTGATAATACTATTGTCTACTTTACTTGGCTTGTTATCAATGCCGTATACATCTTTGTACTCTTGTCTCCATTTACTACTGTATAGACTATCGCACATTATACACTTAAGATTACAACTGTTGTCAAATATAAATTGTGCTTTTACATATCCATCATTTATAGTCCATTCTGGATAACACTGTTCGAGTTGCTCCATTTCCAACTCACGCATGCTTTTAATACTACTACGTTCTTGATCTATACAAACTCTACACATGCTGGGATGCATGTTGCCGGCGAGTAAACTTTCTTTAAGATCAGTTATAAAATTGCTTTTTTCATAGGCTTCAAGTCCATCCTTTTGTATTGTATACTTGGTACCTTCTGGTTCTTTGATATGGCAACAAGGATGTATTTCTCCTGCGGCTTTAAGATAGAAAGCATGCCATGGCATACTACAAATTGGGGTATTCATTAGTCTACCTTTTGAAAATGATAGTATTCACGTTTACCGCTAGGTCTTGCTTTTCCGTGATCTATTTGCACAAACTTAGTTTTAAAAGCAGCAAGCATTGCATCAGTGTGTTCCTGATTGTTTGGACGATTTTCGAGTTTCTGTGTTTCGTGAACAACAATGCCACCAGGTGCAAGTAAACTGTGAAAACCGTTTACAATTTCTTGCTCTGTAAATCCACCAAAGTCACGCAACTGAATACTTACTGCTAGACTTAGAACTATGTCACAAGATTCAAGTTGTTTAAACTTAAGGTAATCACCAAATGTGCCTCTATACCATTTTACATTTTCTGGTTTTTTATCATCACTGAGTTTTACAAAAGGCTCCACACCTGTTGCTTTTGCTACATGAGGTGCCATTAGTTTTGTAATAAATCCATCATTGCATCCAATATCAATTAACTGTGCTTTGCCGTCATATTGTTGTGCTAGTTCAACAAGTTTCATACGTTCAACACGATCTTGTGCATCATCTATACCATAGCGTTTTTGATACTTGTTCCATTCTTTAATTACTTTTTCTGGTGGTTGTGTAAACATTGTCATATTATTCCATATTTCCCTAGGGTTACCTTTGCGTAACTCTTCAAATTTAGACTTGTCTGGAAGTTTTGCATTTAATTCACTTTCCCAACTTTGTCTAGGATCATCCAAACAATTATGTAGTGCTTGTCTAAACTCTTCCTTTTTAAAAAAACTGTATAGGTATGATAACCTATCGCTTAGTCTTTGTTCTGCTAGACTGTTAACTGCTGTTGCCATTTCAAAGTCTATTAGACTGATTATACCATCTTCAATGCAAAAGTTACTTAGTGGAAATTTTGTAAAGTCCTTGCTTTTGGTATTTGGATCCATGCCCGGATAAAAATACTGTATACCTGCTTGTTCTAGTTCGTCTGCTATTCTGTTCACTTGATCGTGATACAGTGTTAAATTATGTTCGTGCCAGGTATGGAATAAACTATCTCCTACACTTGTCATTGCTAAACTGTAATCATTTTCATCTGCTCCTATAATTTGAGGAAAATGTAGTTTACCTTTTAGTCGTTGCAAACATGTTGTTTCTCGTAACCAACAATCATATATACTTCCGCGAGCAGGTTTAACACTTTTTTTGTTTCTTACACTGTAACTTTTTACAACATGCTCGTCAGTCATAAAACACCAACTGGCTTTGCCCATGGCGTATTTCATGATTTGATTTCTTTAACTTTCCACATCTTACCAGTGCCATTAAACTCGCCAATAATATTAATGCTACGGCGCCGCATTGTAGGTTCAATACGCGGTGTAACACCATGTACACTGTCCTTAACATTCAAAAACATGCAGAAGTTATTTGCCATGTAAGGCACTTCAAAGTGTGGCACATGTAAACTGTTGTCTACTTGTCTGCCTAAACTTTTGTTTACCTCAGTAATCTCACCATGTACACGATGCACTGTAAAGTTGCCGCCCTGTGCAGTATCGCCTTCCTGTCTCATGTATAGCAGTCCAGCGTATATTTCAACTGGGTTATCCACATGTGGTGTACGACTTGTGCCTGTTTGATCTACTGGTTCATGTACAACAAACTGGCAATCTGCTACATAATGTCCAGTATTATCAACATCACGTGGTGTTACACTCTGTGTCTTTAAACTTTCATAAAACTCTTCACTGTAATGATCTACAATACTTGTAGCAAATAGTTCTGCGCAAGCACGGAAGTATTCAGGACTTGTATGATATGCAAAAAAGTCTTGCCATATTGCAGGCGGTTGTTCTATTTCTGCACACTCTTTCATCTTGTAACGATAGCAAATGCCTCCGTCATGTGGACTTGTGCTTGTTATTAGTTGTTCAGGAAATGTATCCTGTAGCTCTTTGTAAAAGCGATCTGGCAATGCTCCTTCTACACAAACATAAGGATATGGATCCGTTTCTACTTTGGTTACATTTTGTATTACACTTAGTTCGCTCATTTTATTCCCTTACTTTTAACTTGTTGTGTGGCATCATATTCATGTGGGTTTTTTAATTTCTCTTGGCGGATTTGTTCTTTAGTTACTTGTCTCAAATCGTTCCACCATTCAGCATTATGTTTAAAACCGCCAACAATATCACCTTTAAGACTTTTGCCTACTTCTTTTCTAAAGCCTTTAAGATGATCCATGTATGCACCTAATACACTATTGATAAAGATATGACCGCCTTTGTCTGGTCCGCCTAGATCATTAAACTCTACACCAACTGCTTTAAAGTCTTCAACTAGTTCACCAAAGATAAAACTATCGTGATATTCATCATGTTTAAAGATGTCATCACTTTCGTATATCCAACGCCATTGCTCCATAAACTCAGCAAACTTTGGATGATTACGATTAAACATCATCCAGCCACACTCGGGCCAAGTTTTCCGTCCTAGGTATGTAGCAAGTTGATTTTCACTGGGAGCAATACTTTGCAAAAACTCTAGGGTCATTGGTGTATGTGTTCTTACATCTCCATCACACCATATAAAAATGTCTGTATCACAGTGTTCTGCAAAATGCCAAAGTGCAAAAGTTTTGTTTGCAAAACGGCTTGCGTCCCAGAGAAAACTTTTCTTAGTTTTATCTTTGTTGTGCCCGTGTGCATGTGGATTATCTTTGTGACGGTGTTGCCAACTTTTCAGATCAGGCAAAGTACTTGCTTGATCCAAAACTGTTATATTCGGATTATTTATTTCTGGTCTGTGATCCTCTGCATAAATCGTAAGAGGAACTTCTGCGGGCCAACAATTGTTGTAACCCTCAATAAATTGTTTGCCATATTTTTTGTATCCCGTAGGGTGCCAGGAGGTAAATACTGATAATGTACGCATATAACTATTTATTGGTTTTTAATCCCTTATGAAAATATCACATTTTCCAAACAACTTACCTAACAATGCAAGTGAAGTTTATCCGCAACTAGTGGATGCTATACAGCAAACGGACACACTTGTTGAAAATGACATGGATGCTGATGCTGCACTTATATGGAGTGTGTTGTGGTATGGTAAGATGAGTGCTAACAAACATGTATGGGATCACTACCGCGCACAGAACAAGCCAGTCATTGTCATAGAAGTGGGCGGGCTTATACGCAATACTACTTGGAAGTTGGGTATAAACGGGATCAACAGAGATGCAGACTTTGCAGTAGATACTTACATGCCTAACGACAGACTACAAAAGTTTGGCATTGTGTTACAGCCTTGGAAGCAACAAGGTGAATATGTACTAATATGTGGACAACACGGACACAGTGAACAGTGGCGTAGTATGCCTGATATGGACACATACTATCGCAATACTATTAGAGAGATACGCCGAGTAACAGACAAGCCCATAGTTGTTCGCAGCCATCCTCGTTACAGAGAGTCGCTACACTGGGCATGTGACATGCAGTGGTACAAAGAACAAGATGTAACTTGGAACATACCCAGGCATGTGCAACAAACCTATGACAGTTTTGATTTAGAGCATATGCTAAAGCACACACACTTTACTGTTAGTCATAGCAGCAACGCTGGCATTACTAGCATTATACATGGTGTGCCTGCTGTTGTTAGTGAAAGTAGTTTAGCATATGAAGTTGGCAGTAAGATAGACTCATGGTTAAGCAAGCCTGATAGACATAACTGGTTAAACCGTATGACATACACCGAATGGTTTGCTGACGAAATACATCTACAATGGAGTAGAATTCGTGATCATATTTAAAAAAGAGATTACAGAATATTATAGCCAACCTTTTGAAGATATGTTTTATGATTTGAAATCTATTCAAAAGACAGAGTATGCACCAAATGAACAGATCATTGTAACTGCATATGGTAACACAGATCAAGGCATTTGGCGTCATTTTTTCCGTATTGTAGAGTACTTAGACATACCAACTTTTTTTATACACTTCTCTACAAATAATAGAATCACAGAACGTTTTATTCATGCCAATTGCAAAGATCACGTGAATTGTACAGTAGACACAACAGATCTTCGTGCAACTTTAGGAAGCACTAGATTTGATTATCCTGAAACAATTTGCACTTCACCTTTTACAAATTTAGAAATAATGACAAATGGTAATTATAGACCTTGCTGTCAAGCCGACAAGCAGTTTTTGTATGACAATGATACAAAAATGAATGTTATAACCCATAGTGTAAGCGATGCTTGGCACAGTGAAAGTTATAATAGTTTTCGCAAAGATTTTTTACAAGGTAAAAAACCATCTGTATGTCATCTATGCTGGAGCGCAGAATCTGCTGGTATCTCTAGTAAAAGACAGCATGAACTTAAAAGAGATATTGCGTTTACTACAGATTTTTATAACATGCAAAATAGTCCAATAGAACTAGATATAAAACTTGGATTTAGTTGTAATAGTAAATGCAGGATATGTTACTATGGCAGAAGCAGTGCTTGGTATAAAGAAGATAAAAAATTTAATGAAAATTTACCTAAGTTACATGAAATAGATTATACATTTGCAACCACTGAAGAGTTTTGGAATAACTTCAAAAAAGATTTGCAACATCTTAAATCTGTTAAATTTATAGGCGGTGAGCCTATGTTAGACAAAAAGCACGTTTCGTTGTTAAAAGTTTTACCAAAAGATGTTAATATATCTTATAATACTAATGCAACAATATTTGATCAAAACTTAGTTAATGAACTCAAAAAATTTGAAAAGGTAAATTTATCTTTTAGCATAGACAATATCGGAGAAAAATTCAACTATGAAAGACACAGTACAATCAAATGGAATACTGTTGAAACAAACATCCAAAAATACATATCCTGCAACTTCGATCTTGATATTGTGTGTACAGTAAGTATTTTCAATGTTTTAGATTTAGATGATGTAGCAGATTATGCAAGCAAAAATAACATTGATATTGATTTTGCATTTTTAGATAGACCTGAATATTTTAGTGTGCTTAATATTAAGAACAAAGAACAAGTTGTAAAGTATTTGCAAACAAGCAAGTTTCAACGTGTACAAAAGTTAGCAGGATTTTTTACTGGTAAAAAATATCTAGGACTAAAACGTGAGTTACAGGCCGAATTGAATAAAATTGACAGTAGACGCAACGAAAACTTTGCATTGACATATGCACAAATTTCCAAGTTGTTGTAAATTATTCAATCCTAATATCTTCCATACCAGCAGTGCGTAAACGAACAATGTGACCCATTTGCCACTGTTTTGTATCCAAGCCTTTCATAATACCTAGCCATCTATTACGCAATAGTGCTACTTCGTTGATAATAGTTTCAAAGTCAATGACTTCGTCCTCACCATCAACATACTTTTCAGCATCGCGACTTGTTAACGCACGGGCATATCCTTCCAAATATTTTTGGAAATGCTTGCGTCTGATCTTACGCAGTTGTATGTTAAGATAGTTAAGCACTGCTTCAATCTCTTGTAGTTGATTAAAACGATGTTCTGTAATACCAGGCAAGGCACTGATATTTTTTTCTACTATACCTTTTACACCGCACTCACGCTTTGCTTCTTCAAGTTCACTTTCAAAAAAATTAATGAAGTTGGGAATCTCAGCGATGTTGTTAACTACTCTATTATACCATTGACTCAATAGTCATCATCTTCGTAATCGAAGTCCTCTTCGGGCTCTCCAAGTATATCCTTAACACTTGTCTTGATATATTTGTCAATACCGGCTAATCTGTACAGTTCTTCTTCGTCAAGCAATTCTTGCAAATCATCCACTAGATGATCGGTTGCACTTTGCATTTCTTTTAGTGGTATATATTGTTTAAGAATTAAGTAAATCTTTTTTATTACTTCTTCTTCACTCATGCACTTCATCCTCTATGTCTTCTGCATATACATCGCCTTGTACTTCATTTGCAATGTCATCTATACTTAGTCCATCTGCGTTAGAAATGTCGTTCATAATAACTTGAAGTTTATCCCCTGTCCATCCTTTGCGAAACTCTAGCATTTCTTCGCCTGCAGTAGTTGTATACTTTAGTCGATTGCCTTGTTTAGTAAGCATGCCTTTTGCTTCAAATAAATCAAGCAAACCACTGTATGGATCCATGCCTGTTTCATAAGGAATTTTAACTTGCACTGCTTCAAAAGGTTTACTATATCGTGTTTTCATAACTTTACACGCCGCTCGAATACCATTTACAGTAGTAGTCTTATTACCATCTAAATCTTCTTTTAGTTTAAGTTTTCTCATTGCAATAACAATTGAACTTGCATAGATAAAGCCTTGTCCACCACTGATCTTGTCATCTGGATCAAACATATCCTGACTTGCATATGTATGGTTAGTACACACCATACCTACATTGTAACTACCAATCATGTTCACTGTGTTACGCACAAGTGCAGTTAGTGCTTTAGGCTTGCGACCCATGTCACCTTTCATGTCACCTTTGTTAAACTGATCAACATCAGTAGGTGTCATCATCATGCCCAAACTGTCAAGTACAAACAGCACCTTTGGGCGTTCTTCTTCTGCCATTGCTTTGTAATCTGCCATAAACAAACTAATAGTTTTAGCAACATCATCAATCATGCTCATGCTTAGTTTTAGCAGTTTGCTTTCATCTGTATCGACACCCAATGCATGCAACCAACTTTCATCTAGTGCATTTTCACTGTCAATAAGCACAACAAAGATTCCTTGGTCTTGTGCATTTTTTACAATGTTTCCACTAGCAAAGTAACTTTTGCCTGCGCCAGATTCGCCAGCAAAAACTGTGACCTTACCCATCGGCACTCCGCGATGAAAGTCCCCACTTACAAGATAGTTAAGTGCATAACTGCCTGTGCTGATCCAATCTGTTGGATCGTGAAAGCCAATACTTAGTCCATCAATGCTTTTTGTAATGTCTTTTCTAAATTTACTTACGTCGAATGGTTTTGCCATTTTTACTTCCTTACTGAGAATGAGTTTCCTGCTTGTATGTTATTATACATAATTGTTCTGTATGTAGTCAAGTTTTCGTGTATATTTACAAAGTTTCCAATATTTAATTGATTGCCCAATGGTTCCAGGTCTAGTTTCTTGCACCAATCTTTGTATTCTTTACTAAACTCGATGGTACGAGGTCTTCCAAAATTTATGTGCAAACATGTAGGCATATCATTCCAATTATTTTCATCATCAAACTCTAATTTGTCATCAAAATTTCTAAATTTGTTTTCTAGTGTTCTTCCTGTAAAATGTCTTGGTACACTTATATTTGCAAAATCATTTGTGCTAAATTGGCTTGCCCAAGGTACAGATGAATAGGTAATTTGTTCTGTTGGGAAAAAATTATTACCTGTGAAAATAGTTTCAATGTCGTGAACTAATATATTAATATCTTCTAAACTTTGAAATAATGTGCCTAGTTGTAATTTAGATGCAATTTCATATAGTGTGCAATGTGTTTTACTATCAGGATAGTGTTCTATGAGTGCAGGATGATCTTTTATTTTCAACTTTTTTTCTGTGTTTTTTGCCCAAAATGCATGCAAATAATTTAAATCTGTTTGATGTAGTGTATTCACTTGGGGAAAAACAATATCAACACCAATGCTATTTAAATAGTGGTTAACACTGTTAATAGTATTTTTTAGTTTTATAGTATATTCACTAACACGACGATACTGGCTGTTAGCCACAAAAATTTTATCAATGAAAAGTTCTAGAACTTCATTGTTTAAACCATTGAAAGGTAATTCATCGCCTGTTTGTTCGAATACTAATTTCATTGTAGGATTGAGGGCGGCAATTCTACCGCCCTCTGTACCTTATGATTGGCGGTTACGGATCATCGCTAGGATGTCTTCTGCCCGCTTGCTTTCACCTTCAGGTGCTGCTGCTGGTGCTGCCACAGTTTCAGTTTGTGGTGCAGGAACAGGAGCCTCTGCTACAGGTGTTGGAGTTGCTGTTGAAGCAGGTGCTGGGGTAGTTGCCGCTGGTGCTGTAGACGTACTAGAGTTTGAGGAACTCGCAGGAGCGTCAATACCATATGGACGATAGTATTGCCCAAAACGTTCAACGTCATAGGGCTGTCCATCTACACTTGCTTCGAACATCTCTTTGATGCACTGTAATTCTACTTCAGTAGGTTTCTTAGGAAGGAAGTCACTAAGTGTATGAAGACCATGTGTTTCAATAGCCGCCATTTGCTGTTCAGATAGTGCAGTTTCTTTACGAGCCCATTTACTGGTGCTGTAATCTGCATACTGTCCCTTAGTGGTTTTTGTGATACGGAAATCTAGACCAGCAGTATAATCTGTTGGCATTTCTTGAATATCCGGATCCATTAGTGCGTCTTTAATCAAGTTAAAGATGCTTGGTGAGATAACAAACCTGCGAATTGGATTCTCAGGTGTATCTTCTTGAAGTGGGTTTTCGTTTACAAAGCCCTGGAAGATGTAACTACGCTTCTTCCAATACTTACGTCCCATTTCTTCTAGTGACGAGTCTTTGAACCAACCACGTACTTCACTTAGTACAGGACATGTCTCGTTCCACATTTCAACACACGGTACTTGTACCACTACTGGCTTGCTGTTCATATCATTCTTTACACCATTAAAGGGTAAACGAATCATAAGCCTTTCAGCCCAGAAAAATGTGTTGTTAGGATCGCCGTCTGGCAAAAAACGAACTGCTGTCGTTGTGCCTTCTGGGATATTCCAATGTGGGAAGATTGCGTTGTCGCCGCCGCCTGTACGCTCACTGCGTGATTCTTGAGATTTAAGTTTTGCTCTAATTTCTGCCAAAGATGTTGCCATAATATTTTCTCCTATGTGCCTGTTTACTTTGTTAATTTATGTGCCTATTCACATACTATAGATACAGTATATGCG
>Ga0181401_1000298_pt1 | contig 21005 bp, 7 predicted proteins | sample 24SPOviralmetaG_FD_130130 | JGI IMG/M metagenome (GOLD analysis project Ga0181401, IMG submission 130130) | Marine viral communities from the oligotrophic San Pedro Time Series (SPOT) site, San Pedro Channel, CA, USA - 24 SPOT_SRF_2011-07-20 | ecosystem: Environmental > Aquatic > Marine > Strait...
CATTCCACCAATAGTTCCACCACCGGTTATACCCCACCGAACGTTTGCAGGATTCAAATAACCAGACTGCGTTCCTGGCTGATATTTTTCAGCATATAGGTATAAAAGATTTCCCAATATAATAAAGTTTCTGTATTTAAAATATTGACTAGCTACATAGAATTGGCTTTGAGATTCGTTAAACGGATATCCATAAGGAACTGAATTAGTTGATAGCTCGATTGCCTGCTCTGGTATATTTTCTATTATTTTTGCAGAATATCTTTCGCCTTGATCAGAATCTCTGTATTCCCATTCTTGATATCTATTTCTTTGAGTTTGAAATTCATAAAATTCCCATGTATTTTCGTCAAGACCTAAAGTCGATACATCAGAAAATAACGACAGTTGCTCTTCGGCTCTTGGTATACCCAATAGTGAATTTGATACAGCTGATGTTGCTGGAAATTGTTCAGTAATAGGTACAGCTTTTTCGTTATTAACTACGACTGAAGTTGCATTAACCGACAATTGAGCTTCATCAAAAAAAGTCTTTTCTTCAGTGAATAGAGGATTAAAGGCAGTGTCTTGTAACTCTTGAGAGCTATCAGTATCAAACAAAGGAACTGTAGATTCTACTAATTGCGCGGGTTTTCTATCAAATCCAATCTTAACTTTATTGATAGCATTATATTCCCTATCAAATAGAAAATAATCAAAAGCTGCATTTAAACCAGTTTCTCCAAATACTACTGATTTAATTGCTGAAGATAATGTTACTTCTACAATATCATTTTCAACTTTTACAGACTCTACCTTTACCAAGTCTGTATCAGAAAGAGGATACTTTCTTTCAGAAAAGTCATCGGTATTGGTTGACTCAGAGCCAACTCGAGTGAGAGCATATATATAGTCGCCCTCTTTTATTGCAGAATCTAATGTAGTTGCTACAGACTCGGTGCCATCAAACGGGGCATAGTTATAATCTTTAGAAATCGCATTGAAATATAACTTATTGCCGTAGGTGCCATTCGAATCTCTATCAAGAACGTCCGCATTTGGTGTGAAAATATATTGTCCCATAAAGTTTCCATGTCATTATTGTTCTTCCCATGTCAAACTCACTGCAACTCTAGGTGAGGCTCCTCCATTGGCTCCAGGTAGAGCCTCTTGGAATTGAGCACCTATAAATAAGTTATCAGGTATATTTGTTAATGGAAATGAAATATAGTCTTTGTTATAATCAAAGTAAGGTTGTAAATCAAAATAATCACTACCATCTTTTAAGAAGAATGAAGCTACCTTTGATCCTGTACCTGGTATCGGCCTCCGAGTTTCATTAACAATTTGTATAGAACTTAGTCTTTCAATCTGAGTAACATCTGCATCAATTAGTGAAGCAGCTGCTTTAGATTTAACTTTTCCTTTTTCGCTTGAGTCAATTGCGTCTGCAGTCTGACCACTAATACCCGATCCAAATCCTGCAGTTTCACCTTCTGCTGCTCCTAATTCATTAAAGTATTGATACGCATGTGTAAAGTAACTACCCTCTTTAAAGAATGCGTCTCCAGTATAACTATCAGATGGTATGAAATCATATATGGGAGAGTTTTTAGTTGACCCTAGTTTTACAACCTCCATTTTTCCAAATAAGGTAAAGTCACTAGTTTTATTTGTTACTCTTGCCCACCCATAAAAATTATCTCCAACTTTAGCTCCTGCGTAATATGGCCCTGCATTTGTATCACCTGGGAGTATTGTACCTGTAAGATTATTATTATTTGGTGATACATTACTAAATGAAAGTCTAGTAGGTAATCCTGAGCCGGCCAACTTTAAAGCTTCATCTGAAGTTCCAGTAAATTTAATATCATTATATCTTTTTTTACCTGTTATCACTGTGGGGTTTTCATCTGCATCAAATATATCAAATATAGTATTTGATTGGAATAAAACATTCTTTTGTAAAGTAATTGATGTTGTTCCTGTTTGTCCACCTGGTGTTTGCATTCCTACAGAAATTTTAGTTGGATATACTTGTACTCTATTTCTTACTAAGAAATCTTGAGATGACTGAATACTTGTTTTTGATTTTATTCCAAAGATTGTATATGGATTATCAATTAAGAAGTGCACCGGCGAATCAATCGTCATAACTCTGTCAAGAGTAACTGTACATAAACCAGGTGAATCTTCTCTCCTTGCTCTGATACCAGCATCACCAACAAATGGTCGTGGTCCAACTCTTTCTACATGAACCACTCTGGCTGTATTTTGAGAATTTCCAAATGTAACAGTTGATCCTACATAAAGGTCTTGTCGTGAATGAGCTCCTCCAATAGTGTGTGCTCTTAACGAAAATGTATTTGACTGGTATGATCCACCGTCACTGGCCAGTGAGATTGGTTGAGAAGTTCCGGCCGAAATATCAACATCGGCCCCTGCAGTTTTGATTCTCTCATCACTTAGTCTAGATGTAGAAACTCGAGAGGGTGCATTTTCAGCATAATTAAACAATCTTACTGTACCTCGGTCACCACCATCAATATAATAAGAAGAACCATACTTGGTAATAAATTCCGAAGCAGATAGCCCTGAAGCATATCCGGTATTTCTTATTGATGCTACACCAGATGAGCTACTACCAGAACCATATTGTTTTGGAACACCGCCACCAAACACTGTGTATGTTAGTGGTAATGTTGCATTACCAAGAGACGCGGTTTTCAATTGGTTAGAGCATCTTAGGTGATGAACTCGAACCCATCTTGCTTCACCAACGCTCGATGGTACATATGCTAAGAAGAGAGCTCCAACAGCACCATACCAAGAGAACTCAATTTTTTTCATTATAACATTTGCAAAATCAATATCCCAAACGGAGTCGCGATTATTAGTAGTTCCAAATTGTTGACCCGGGTATTTAAATATACCTCCATCTTTAACAACATCTGAATAAAAATTGTTTTCAGCGCCATTGCCATTTAAACTTTCAAAAGAAAACCTTGAGCGAGGAACTTTATATTCATAAACACCCCAATACTCTGGGTCTACATTATCATCGACCCAATATCTCCAACCTGAAGCTTTATAACTTCTAGATGTATCAGAAAAACTTTCTGTCGGTCTAAATGTTCTACCTTGTCCCATCATGCCACATGCTAGGCCATTATTAATATCATTAATTTCTGACTTATAAGTCTCGAACTTAATCGCATTAAGAGTGGCTAGCTCTCCACCAGTATCTGAAGCTAAATTTGTATTTAAACATCCAATCTGACCATCACTTCTATGTGTATTTGTTCCTTGAGTAGTTTGTAATTGTGTTTGAGGTTGATTAGCATCTCCACTAAATACTGTAAAGTCTCTTGTATATGGAAACATTAAGTCCGATACATTAGTATTACTTACATCATTATACTCAACCTCAGGAAACATAAATGGTACTGGGGTTTTAATAAAGTGCTTAGTTCTAATTCCTCCAGAGTCATGAGATGTTTCTCCATTACTGGCCTCACTCATTGCATTAGCATTTGTAAATAAATCTACCCCAGCCGCCGGGCCGCTTACTCCGCCATTACTTCGACTTGGTAAATGCTTTAACCGAATACTATTCTTTGCACAATCAATTTTATCAATAATAAAAATGTTTTTATCATCTTGTCCAAGATAGGCAGAACCGGCTGCGTCAGATAGGTTTGTTGCATCAGTCGTATATTCAACTATTTGACCAAAGCTAAATACATTATGAACATATAGTCCTAAAGGTGAATCGTCAAATGCAGTTGCAGTGGTGGATAATCGAGTTCTAGTATCTGCATCGGTAACATCTTCATTCCCTTGAGCAGAAATTGGTAAATTGAAATATATTTCACCAGTAGTTGAAGCCTTTAGAATATTATATTCTGTTCTTTCTTTCATTAAAGATGGGTCATATACTGCTGCCTGTAATAATGGAAGATTATCACGAATTAGAATATTTTCACCAGCAAAAGAAAATTTTAATTTCTTTCTTCGGTGGCCTACTTGAGTTCCGTCAACATCAGTTAACACATCTCCAGTTGAACTGAATGTTCCAAAATCTTGTTCGAGTCTTCCATTTGATGTTTCATTTCCAGAATTGATAGAAGAACTTACATTTGCTGTAAAGCTAGAAACAGAACCACTCACTGGCCTATTATTAATTCCAAGAACAAGATTGTCACCTGTTCTTGTTACTGATGTAATAACAGTACTTTCTCTAAATAATGGAGATGCATCTGTATCAGCTACATAAAATCCATAATCATTTTCGTCATCACCAAACAATTGAGTGTGTGGTGAATTAACAGTAATGTTTCTAATAGTCATACCTACTCTAGGTATAACACTATCTTTAAAAGTTGCGGATACAGAATTATCAACATATGCGTTTTCAATAATAATTTCAGAATTGCCACTTGTATATGCTGTAGCTAGTTTCATTATTGATTCACGAACTTCGGTAATCTCTTTACCTTTTCCTACAATACCATAGTCAACTGTTTGGTTGTTAGGATATTCATCATCTGATGTAAACTCTTCATGCCTATTTCTAAAATCTATAATAGATTGGGTTCTTCTCGAAACAGCAAATTCATCGCCTCTACCAGTTTGTCTAGTTTCCCAATAATAACCATCATACTTATCATAAATTCCATATTTTCGTACAGCAACGTTTCTTGCTTCAGGGTCAGGCAATAAATCTTTCATTGCGGAAGACTTAATACCAAATGTAGCAGAAGATACCCGACCAGGTTGATATCTAAAAAATCGCTTTGAGGTAAGAACAGCAGATTCACCAGGAGGTGCTTCGATCATTGCACCTGCTTCTTCAGGTACGTGAGTAAGTCCCCAGTTATAATTGTTTGTATCGATCTCTGGTTGATTTGTCGTTTTATGATATATGAAAGGTCTGATACTTGAAGCTTCAGATGTTCCAGTAAATTGTCTTTTGTCTAAAGGTTTGATAGACCACTCTGATGGATTAACATCATAAGTATTAACATCAGCAAAAATACCAAGAGCAACTTCAGAGCGAGGAATCCCCAAAAGAGAAAGAGCTACTTCAGAAGCAATCTTGTTCGTTTCTGCTACAGGTATTGCTCCAGCATCACTAGCTAACACCACTGGAAGTGAGTTGTCCGCGGTAGTTTGACCTCTTCCTACCGGAGCTGTTCTTCCTACCGATACGATGTTTGTTGATTTATTTACTGATTTATAAGTTGCCATATCGTTTCTCTGTTGTTATTTATATAACTATTCTACCTCGAGTGATTGAAAAAGTATTTTGTATACCAAGTCTGCATTCATTTTGTTTAGTCGCAGTTAAATCTCGAGTATCAAATGGTTGGTTGCTAATACCATCTCTATCATTTGATGTAAACCCGTCGTCATTACTAATTCCAACAACAATCTCTGCCGAGGATGCATTTTTAACTGTTTTGCCTTTTACTGGTAATGATCGATACAAATCTCTATTATTAGCATCTTTAACTGGAGATATTAATGATGTTGAGAAGTTGTCGGCTCTACCTATTGATGATGATGGTGCACCTGAAGTAAAGATTATTCTATCTCCTATTGCAAATAAGTTAGCAAAATTTGCATCAATGGTAAACTTAATAGTTTGAGCATCTAGAGTATCATTAACTTCGATCTTATTCCATTTAATTATATCACCGTCATTTTCCATGTAGAGATATTCTATTCCATTAACATCATAAACTAAACCAATTAATTGCTCACCGACCGGTCGACTAGGTAATGAACTATACCTTGTACTTAAGACATCAAACCCAGCTGCAGTTTTTAATTCTTGAATTTTTGCTTGCGGAATTTTATATGATAAGTTACCAGCTGCTAAAGTGATAGTTCCATCTTCAACTTCAGTATTAGGCTGAATTATATATCCACTAGCTGAGGTATTTGTTGGGTCACCAAATGAGTAATTAAATCCAACTCCATTGATATCATCAGGTAAGAAATATGTTTGAGTCCCTAACCCGACCATAGTTCTAATAGTAGTTGTTAATCCTACCCCAACCTGATCTATTACATCAGGCTTAGTATTATCATTAGGCCTTAAGTCCATTGGTGAGTTGTCTCTTAAAAATTGTATTGTGTCAGAAATAAAATCTCCAACTCCAGCACCTGATTCTGTAATAAGATTGATGTTAAGTTGATCATACTCAGAGTTTAGTGTATCAACAACTGGTATATATTCATCGGCTGGACCTAATATAAGGTTTCCTTCGTGAATAAAATTAGAAGTAGCATATGCCAATATACCAGAACCGGTGTCTCGCACGATATTGCCAACCAAAGTAGTGTTTTGATTTGAAGTTAAATCATTTGCATTTGAAAAGTTTTCTATTGAGTTTGATGTTAGTCTCATTCTTGAAGACCCAGGCATATATAATCCAGCTGCTTTATTGCTTGTGCTTAATACAATTCCGCCATCTTTAATAATACTACCTTCAATAATACCTTCAGAAATTTCTTCTCCGTAAAAACCTCCAAGAACATTATCCGCAATAGATACATTTTTTATTGAAATGTTTTTACTTAATTGCCCTGACACTGTAAAATTACTTTTTCCAGTTAAGTCCATTTGAACCACACTTTGATTTATAACATTACCATCAAGTCGTATATCAGAAACTTCTACATTATCTTTTCCATCAAACTCTAATACCGCTCGAGCATATGCCTTTTGACCGGCAAATACGTTTTCAAATATTCCAGCAGATGAACTTAGTTTTGTTGTCTGTGAATTGAAATTACCGAATCTCGAAATTCCACTAGATAGGGTTGAAGAAGTGCCAACTTCACCTGTAGTAGTTTCAAGATAAAATTCCAATGCGGCCTTTGCTTGATAGGTTTTTGGTACTCCGGCATGATCATTAATTGAACCAGAGCTGGTTGCAAAATTTCCATATATTTCAGAGACATTACCACCATAAACTGTTTTGGTGTTTGAAGAGTTGTCAAGCCATGGAATTGATTTAATTGTAGTATTTCTATCAGATGCTCCTTGAAATTTAAAATCACTAGGAAGTGTAATTAGTTTTGAATAATAAACACCTCCTGGCAATCTAACACTTCTACTACCTGCCGAAATTTTGTCTTGAATTAACTTTTGTATTCCACCAGTAATTCCTGAGTCAGGGCCATCGACTATTCGACTGTTATCAATGAAAAACTCTATTTCATTCATTTTTCCATACCCAGTTCCATTAGAGCCAGCCAATGGATTGGGATTACCATCATCACCTAATGGACTATTAAATCCTTGAAATTGGTCTTCAAGATCATACCAATTTAATTCAATATTTGGTGAGTCGTGTAGTCTATTTTCAGTTAATGAATAACCATTACTAGGTCCTTTACAAAGGGAGGTTTCAGTAATTCTAAAATAAGCAGGACTTGCGCTTAAATTAAGTTTGGGGTTTATCATTGTTGAAGAAACTCTAGTATCTAAAAACCCTCTAGAATATTTGTTTTGCTCTCCAATATAAGGTATGGTTGTTTTACTTGAACCTACTGTACCACCTGCCGTGTTTCTTTCATCTTCGTTTAGTGGTACATAAACCATTCCAGCATCCGCTGTATAATAATATCCAGAGTTATTTAATTTACTCCATTGAGGTTTATTAAATGCCCCATAGTCATTGTGTGTAAGACTTGAAGTAAGTGTTCCCAAATCTTCATTTCCTAAAACCTCAATCAGGTGATGAGTTGCCTCATCATTTGATTTTCTATAAATTAATACAAGGAAATGAGCAGCTGGTCTTGAAATGTTTGTTAATTGAACGTAATTACTTTTATCAAAATCTAAAAGGTTTGGAGCATTTGAGACGGTTGAAGCAGATGATAATCCAGTTATTTTACCAGTTAATTGATTAAATAATGCCAGCTTATAACTAAAAGTTCTACTTCCTTGCTGATCAAATCTTCCTGTTACTGAAGGAGCTGAAGGCGTACTTGCCTTAAAGATAAGATGATTAGGTGATGAATCACCCGTATAAGTTTTTAATGGATCACCTCTTTGTCCAAGGCCAAAGATGCGCAAATTCTGTCCAACCTTTAAATAATCTTCAGGGTTAAGAACTCTTAAAATTGGTCCTAAGCTAGCTTTACCTGTTAGCGTATCACCGACAATAAATTTATTTGTCGCATTAGTTTCTGACACTTGAACATAATTATATTCTGAATTAACTCTTCGTACTCTTCCTGCTTTACTATTTCCTAATGTAGAAATATTATTACCAGCAGCTATATCAGAAACATTACTAAAGTATAAAATTGTAACTGGCTCAATTCCGCTATACTTAGGATTATAATCGGCAATAAATGAATGTGGGAATCCAATTATACCATATGTTTTAAATAGAGCATCGTCATTAATAGTACCAGAAAGTCTAATGTTATTAACTTCTAAGTCCATACCTCCTAATGTAAGACCAGTATTTGAAGAAAAAGGTTCTGCACCACCAACAGCAATTTGATTTGTCACATCTAAAGATTGAGAACTTAAACTTCCATTTACAATTAAGTTACCATCAACAGGTTGAGAACCATCAGAGGCTAATTTACTATTTTCTAAATGAACAAAGTTACCATCAATATCAGTATTAGAAAGTGGTCTATTTAGTCCAAACATAGAACTAACATGAGCTACTTCAACGACTGTGCCGGCCGACTCAGGAAAAGTTGTATATTGAAATTGAGTTGGTACACTAACTGTTCTATCATTCCATTCAATTTTTGGTGAGTTAGCACTTCCTACAATAGCTGGAGCTTGAGATGGTATATCTCCAATACCCGGCCTATATGATAAGGCAGTTGAAGTAGTAGTTGCAGAATTTAAACTAGGTGAATCAAATCTATAAGAGCTGGAAGATGAAGCTAACTTATCTTCAAAATAAATCTTTCCAGTATTTCTATTCCAAATTGTCCACCTTCCTGTTACATTATTATCAGTAGCACCTATTTTTTGAATTACTATATCACTTGTTTCATTTTGGTATAAGTAAGGAGTTACTTTATCGTATCTTCCAATTACATCAGCGGTTTCTCTTCCAGCCGTAATACCTGTAGAATTAATTGTATAAGAAAGGTCTGTTGATCCAACACCACCAAAATATGGTCCAATATCAAAAATTGGAGAATCAGCATCACCTGAATTTGTAGATGTACCAGATGATGATGCAATAAAAGTTGTTCCAACTGAAGCTAATCTACTATCACGAGAAGCCTCAGCTGAGTTATTATGCAAATTTCCAAAATACTTCCAAGTAGTTTCACCGGGGTCAACAATACGATACTTTCGGTTTCTTTTTATTTTAGAAACACTAATTGCTAAATTATAAGCATCAGGTGAACCATTTCCAGTTTGCCCATTTCCATTTGCACCAGGAAATTTTTCTCTTTGGTCTCCATATAAAACTAGCTTTCTTTCTGCTGTACCAGTAATTTTATTAATGACTCGTAAAGATTCTTCAGGGTGAAGAATATCTAAGCTATTATAACCACTAGTATTTGAAAAAGGATTGCCCTGCCTCATAGGAATAATATGCTGTCCAATAGAAATAGCATCATGTCGGCTATCTGTCGACGGAATATCTAATGTTGTCTCATTTCGAGCTGCATCAAAAGAAACACCTGTTAAAGCTACATCAGTAACTTTATAATCTTTTGTGCCTGTAAGTTGATTTCTAAGTAATATAGTAGACATTTTTAAATCATCCAAGTTTTAGTTTCCAAGATATAGCAACCTTGTCGGTTGTATATTTTATAAATGGTTGTTGAAGTACGGTTCTAGATATAATTATACGAGAGTCAACCACAGATTCTTGTGGTGAATCATAGTCACCATATTTAGCTAAAAGCATAACCTCCTTTATTGCCTCTTCGTTTCCATTAGTAATTAAAGTATCAGCGGCCTGAGAATCGAATGTGCATTGATAAAACCATGAGCCAAGACCGGCTATAGTATTATCCATTTCTAGATTAGTAATTGACTTTTTTAACTTTTTGCCTACACTTTTTAAAGTATCCCATGTTTGGGTTTTTGCTGCAATAGTAATATCTGTTCCAATTGCAATTTCTTGTATATGATAATTTGTTTTATCCGCGGTAGTCGCTAAAGTTGACCAGGTGGGCTGACCTATTTGAGCATAAAGCTTTTCATTTTTACCTAACAACTTAGAAACAAGATATTCCATTCCCTCATTGGTAATCAGGTTTGGTTGGGTGTGTGTTCTTACTTTACCATCTTTGTCGGTAATAGTAAAACTTACTTCCCCTTTAATCTGTATGTTGTCTTGTAATTTCATTTACTAACTTTTCTAATCTTTCCACTTTTTGTGTGAGAGACTTAAACTCTTGTTCCTTTTCCTTGGCCAACTTTCTTCTTTCTTTATATTTTGTAAACTCGTCTTTATTAGTATTTATCACTGCGCCGCTATTAGCATCTCTAATAAAATCATTATGTCCTTTAATTTTTATATCCATATTATGCAGTCGCTATTACTCGTAAATCTTTCACTTTAACTGTTTTAGCGGTATCAGAAGTATTATTAACAAATCCGATTTTTATTGCGTATTCGACAATTTCGTTGATATTATCTAAAGGAATATCCTCTGCATTTAAAATAAACTCTGACTCACTAAAGGTATTGATATTACCATTGATGGCTATTGATGGCGAATATCCACCAACATCAATTTCTGTTTTTCCACTTAAATCTGCAACAGAACATTTTTCCCAAAGTTTATCACTCCAAGGGCAATCATCTCCAACTCCCCTAACTTTTGCATAGACTTCTAAGTTTCCGCTGGAGGCTAATCGATTTGTTTTCATAAAGATTTTTAACTCATCGGCCGGATTTGCTAATTTAACATTTTTTGTAATAAATCCGTATTGACCCTTTCGAGCATCATTAATATGAGAATAGGTTCCATCGTTAACTTTATATTGAGCCGATTTCTCAAGAACATTATCAAATGTAATAAGTGAGTGTCTGTCCAAATCTATCATTGGAGTTACATCTGAAAATCCATCGCCTCTATCTTTACCTCTCATAGTTGCTTTTACTACAATATTATTAACGTTTTCACTATAAGTATCGATAGAAGAAGTTAACTCATATGTCTTCTTAGGAAGAATAGTATCAGGTACTCCATAGGGTGCTTTAACTAAATTGCCGCTTGAGGTAGTAAAGTCGATATCATATGTAAGAGTTGTACCAGGTACTTTTATATTATCTGATGCAATATTAAATGCCGATAGTCTAATATTTCTTTCACCTAGAGCCGCTTTATATTCTCCGATTCCTTGCTGATTGTTACTTGAAGCGCTAGACCCGCGAGTATTAAATTCAAATGTATGGCTTAGTTTGAAAACACCCTTATTCAATCTGAACATCATATCTTTAGTCTGGTCTGCTGTCCAAGTTTTGGTATTTTGTGATTTTAGCAATACTCCAATATCAGAATTAGTAGTGATTGGAATATTAGCATTCATAATATTCGGTCTACCTAATTCAGCTACCCATACTCTATAGTCTGGTGATGGCGAGAATACAATTACCGCATATTCGCAGCCGCTTTTTAAGTGAACTGGATAATCAAATTTGAAATTGGTTGGAAGAATTTTACTTGGGTCTGTTTCATCTCTACCATTTGTTGGAACCCTAACTTGAGAGTTTGGTAATGATATTCTAGTACCAGGTATAACTTTATTAGTTGGTATACCAGATTCCGTAGGAACCAAATAGACTTGAGCATCTATTGGGAAAGCAGGTTTTTCTGCAAAGAATATATCAATATCTGTTACACAAAGCCCATCTCCATATCTTTCAGGTATAGTAAATGTTTGAGCAATGGGGTCTCTTCGCCATAACCATCTTGTTTGTTGAATTGTTCGTGATCTTCTTTCAGATAGTTGCGTTGTTACAATTTCAGGTACTCGAGTTGAAGTAATTGTTTCTTCAACAGTTTGGTTTAATCCAAAAGCAGAATATGTAGTTTCTGCAATAGTGTCTGCATCTTCTTCATTATTAACACTTGAGCTAGTAACTTTAAATTGTTTTAACCCAGTCCTAAATCTCAGGTTTTCATTATTAGGTATTCTAAGTGTACCGAAAAACTCTCCGGTTTCTGCTAAAGAGAACAATGGCAAATCATAATGATTGACATCAGTAGTTTGGAAGGGTCCACCAGCTTCTGTAGAGTTTGGCTCATAATCAGAATTATAATTTTTGACCTGCTCATGAACTGAATATTCGTGGAAGTTTTCTGTTGCAGCTACGTACCTAGTAACGTCTTTTCCATCAAAGAAGAAATATAGTCTTGTGTTAGGTTTAAGACCACTACAATAAATTGAAACATCGCGAGAACGAACAAATGGTACAATATTAATATTTACAACCTTATCTCCTTGAGATTCTTCAATTGTAGTATTTGACTCTAAAGTAGTTGAAACCCCAGTTGCGAGTTCCTCTATTGCAATAGTATCCGTCACGAATGCGCCGGTTTGCACAATACTCTGATCTGAAGTTGCAACTACTCCCTGTGAAAGTATTTCCACATTATTCCATTGAGTTCCTAATACGCCTTCAAATATGTCTGTTGTTTGATTTAAGAATGTTAATACTTCCATTGCAGTATTATCTTGGATTATTTGAGCTGGACGTCTTTCAGTATCAACCCACTCATCACCTGATGGTGAGAGTTTTACAATACCTTCGTATTGAGTTACCTCATAAGGTTGCACAGATACAGTTCTTGATGCATTAGGTTGATCGAATAACGTTTCTGTTGTTCCATTCCAAAGACTTAATACCTCTCTGTTATTCTGACCGGTTCGAATAATTCTATCGACTTCTTTCGCTGTGTCAGATTCTGGCAATGTTTCTTCTTCAATTCGATCTTCTAGAACCAAAGTAATTTTTACTAGTGGCATAGATTCTATATTAACATTTACCCATCCGCCTGCAACTAAATTTGGCAGAGGAGCTCCAACACCTGCAAATCCTGGCAATTCAGAATAATATAAAGTTTCATAGCCAGTTTTATCTGACTTTATTGATTGAATTTCCCACCTAGTTACACCAGCAATACTTGTTACTTTTACAATTCGACGAGGAGCTTCTGATAAAGCAACACTACCCGAAACATAACGATACTCTGGGAACCCATTTGTGTTTGGATTATATAAGGTATAGACACCATTTGTCGAAGTGTCATTTACTGTATTAATAGTAAAACCTTGAACATTCAATTGTTGCGGTCGACCAGTCTTAGGGTCTACCTTCTGAGTTAACACATTAAACTTAAATTTATTTGCGTCATTATTAACATAAAAATCTTCAACCTCAGATGATTTTTTCTCATCATAATTCGCTGCGCTTGATCGATTTGTTGCTATCCCAGCTGGAAACTTATAGAATATTCTAAATTGATTAGAATGAAAATATGGTCTTAGTATACCATTAGTAGTATCCGTGGCTGCCAGGTAGAATGGGTCTTTAGCATTTGCGGTTTTATCTCGTGTAAAGTTGTCAACTACAATTCCATTTTTAAATCTGCTTGACCCGTCAGAATTAATTAAATTCTTTTGTAATGCACTATTTTCTAAAACCGAAAGAGCTGAGTAGTACTCAATGGAAGATACACGGTTTTTAATTCGAGTAATATCTTTCATCGTTGAACGCTGATTGTCTGTATATTGAGTATTAATTGTTTTAGCCGACCTAGTATATGGAGGCATAAAGATCGTATACAGGGTCATTGAATTTTCTGGCTCAGAAGGTATAATTGGATTTTCTGAAGGTATTCCTTTTACAATTTGCAATATACCATTATCACCGATAATCAATCTATCATATCGTCCAACCCAGTAATCCATATCAACTTGGCATGTTCTATTTGGAACTAAAGCCACAGGCCCTTGTAGAGAATCTGAAGCCTCTCTTGCGTCTTCTGCTAAGAAAGTATCTTTTACTCTAAAATCAAGAAACTCTGATAAAGGTTGGCCATTAAACTGAGGTATATCGTTATACCTTACTGATTGCGTACCAGTAGATGCATAGTTTCCATAAGAATTAACACAGAAGAAATCCCCTTCACCATGTTTATAATAATCAAAAGTAAGATCATCATTAGTGCCCGAACTGGTTGTATCAAAATTAACACTTTGAGTTAGTTTAATTTTTGGTTTTCTATAAAACTCAGGGTCCTGCAACCCGTCATCGATTACTTCAAAGTTCTGGCCCGGTGTCAGTAAAGTACCACCAATAGAAGAAATTATAACGTCAGCTCTTTCCAATTCAATAATAGTTCCAGCTGCATATGTAACACTTCCTAAATTCTGAGTATAGCTAGTCTTTATTTTTTGTCTACCAACTGCTCCTCCGCTATCGCCTCCAACCTCAACCTCAACTGGAGCCCATACTGTAACCTCATCGGTTTCTTTAAATGCAAAGTGGTGATCATCACCATCTAGACCTTTTAATGTAACCTGGGAAGATGTAGCGCCATCTTTAATTTCAAAATGTCTTGGATTCACCAATCTTTCAAATGTACCATCAATACCAGGTTGAGCACCTCCATGTAGATCAACCTCACTTGTTCGTGTTGTCTTAAGTGTAACCAAATAATCAAACTTATCGGTTTTTGCTGTACCTACAAGAGATTCTCCATTTAACAATCCACCGACTGCAGAAATAGAATTTAATGTTACTTGAACAGTTGTACCTTGACCTACATCTGTTGCTCCAACCACTGAAGGGGTGGTAACCACGAATTTTTTATACTTAGTGTATTTAACTCTTTTAACTCTTTGTACTGCTTCTGCAGGTAATTTAAATACTGAAGTATTCTTCGATGTATTATTAACCGTAATTGCATTTGACGCAGATTGTGTTCCAAGAACATTCAGCTCACTCGGTGAATGGTTACCAAGTTGATAGGGGGCAGTTCCGTCTGTTAATCCTTTTCTATTTACAAAATGCGGAAAAGTATCCAATACATCTTGAAAGGTTGTTTTATTATGAAGATAAATCCTATAAGTTGCTGTAGGTGAAGAATTATGAGCTGCTCCCAAAGTAACACCGGATGAAGTGGGATTGCTTGATATATTATAACCTGCATCATTTGCATCTTCAAAGGCTGATTTATAATTAGTTCCGTCACTCTTTCTTACATCTCTTAACTGAGATGAAACAAATTGAATTGACTTTATCTTTGAATTAGCATAACCAGTTTGAACATTAATATTTGCAGCTCTTACATTATCAACTGTCCATGGTTTAGTTGGTGACGCGGAGTTATCATCTGCACCTGCAAAATAGGAACTACTGTCGTTTCTTGGATTATTACCACTTAGCTGATAAAAAGGATTATCATGCATATCCAATTCTATATAGTTACCTTGTTGTAAAGATATATTGATACCGGTTTTTGATTTTATATGAGACTCGTCTCTTGCCTTGTCTGATAATATATTTACTTTATCTTGAAAGTCATACCTAAAACCATTTATGTAAGCAGTAGACGGGTCTAATTGAAATATAACTTTTTTCTCAGCTTCTTCGATAGTATTAATTCCAAATGGTTGTTGAGCTACAAGTTCAGCTGAAGTATAAAGAGGATCATTTGTGCTATCATAATTATATGTTGTTATTCCATTCACAGTTTCTGATGATAGAACAACTCTTCCCATTTCACGTACGGCAACCTTAAAAGGTTTTATTGTATAATTACCAGATTCTTCAAAGGTTCTTTTTGCTAGTTTCTTTTCTAAATTATTTGACTCAATACCTTCAACACTTTCAATAGTTCTTTCATTGGCAGTAAACAATCTAGCAATATCAAATGTCTGTTGGCTGTTCTTTATATAAAAGTTTGCACCTTGGTTTGTGATATTCCTAAGTACTCCTTCAGGGTTTTCAAAGAAAGCAAGGTCTAAGCTAATTGAATATCTATCTGCACCAGGACCAGAAAAGTTATATGAACCGGTTGAATTGTCTAAAAGTGTTTCGTCTTGTGCGGATGTTACAATCTTTTCTGTTATTGCTAATACAACATCTCCTCTTATAATTTCAGAATATGAATTTTTAATCCAAAACCGTTTTATTGCGGGTGTATGGACAAAAGACCCTTTTACATAAAAGATACCTTCTTGAATAGAAGAACTAAACCCGTATCCGTTAGCAGAAATTGTTGCAATAGATGAAGTATTTGTAACAGTAAGAGTTTTACTTGTATATTGTATATCTTCTTTATAATGTAAAGTTGCTCCTGTTGGTACCAAAGTATTTAAAGATGCTGCTGGACTATCAGAGATATCAGAAATAGATTGTAAATAAACTCTAGCAACTTCAGATGTAATACCTTCAACTCCAAGAACCTTAGCATATTGCCCTCCAGTAATTCCTTCAGTTCTAATTTCAATAGTAGGTTGTAGTAAAATATCTGAAGTTAAATCTGCCAATGTTGTTCCAGTAGGGGTAGTAACTTCCACATAAACAATGTTATCTCTAAAAGTAGCTTCACCATCTAACACTGCCTGTCCGTCACGATAAAAAGAAGACCCAAGTCTATCTATCTGTGCTTGAAGTACAGATTGCATTTGATTCATTTCACGCGTTTGAATCGCAAAACCTGGTTGGAATAAAATTCTTAAATAGTTTTTATCCAGCGCTGAATTTCCTCTCGCATCCTTAATATTAAGGTCATCGTGATAAGGTGCGACATTGTATGATGTAATAGCCATAATCCTAGAATGTAATTAAAAAGTTAATTGTCTCAGTTTGATTTTCGTTTCGTTGTATCTTACTATTGTTATTTATATACAAAATATTGCCAGTATACACGTCAATCTCTGGTTCTCTAATGTCTTTTATCCGAAGAGCATTAGAGATTCCTTCGTAAATAATATATTCGTTTTTCAGAAATTTTCTTGTTCCAATTTGAACGTATCTTATTTCCTTTTCTACTCCTTCGCCGGCAAAGATATCAACAATACGACCTTTAGCCCGACTGGTTACGCCTTGAATCAATAAGTCTTTAGAGACTGCGTCTCCACTTGTTCTTAAAGTTTCAATCGCGTTTTCGACATCATCAAGTTTCATTATGTACTTTGCAGAAACCGATAAGGTGTCAAGGTTTGACCCTTGTAAATTTTTTGCGTATTGAATCAGTCCTACTTGTCTGAAATCATTTACTGCAGGAAAGTCATCGGCGCTCGAGATTCTATTTCCTTCTCGTCCTAAAATCCTAGCATTAATGAAAATAGCATTAGCAGCCAACTCTAATTTTGGATCACCGCCATGACCTTTTAATGGAGCAATTTGCGCTACTGATTTAAATAATCTAGGACCTTCACTATCAGATGATCCATGTATTGGTACAAGAGATGCATTAGCATAATTTTGTCCAACAGATTCAATTACAACTTTTTGTATACCATTACTTATTTTAGAAGTAGAAGCTGCACCAGACAGTGCTTCAGGTGAATCGTGATATCCAACCCCAAATGCAATACATGATGGTTGAATAACTCTAACCTTTGAGCCTTTAGCATAATTACTTCCGCCACTTATAATTTTAACATCATCGGGCGTAGCTATTTTTCCGTCGGGGCCAATCTTAGCTAACCCATACGCGAACGATCGATTAGTGGTAGTTGTCAATTCACTTTCAAATGTGATTGATTCCAAATCTTCAACAAACTTAACAGGTACCCAATTGTTGTACTTTGGATTTCCTAAAATAGTATATTTATCCTGTCTGTCACCATACTTAATATCTGATGGCTCTTCATTCTTAAATGCAGTAATACTTCCTCCATTAACCGAGAAAATTTCTAACTGAGCCGAATCAATTTCTATGCCATCTCCTTCAATGAACATTGGAACGACTGGACTATCATAAACCCCATAGTATTTTGAATTTTCTAATGTTGGCTTATAACCAAATCCAGGTGAGTCGATATCAATTCTATCAATAGTGCCGGATGGTGTCTTATATGAAGTATCGATTTTAATAGGTACAAAGTTATCTTCCGGTGACTGATTAGTATTAAACTTACTTAAATCGGAACCTGAAATTGTAAACAGGTATTTCCATTTATAATTATCAGGTAAAATTTGAGGTGTTACCGCAGGGTTAATATATTGAAATGGTTTATATTTAGAAATTGAACCGCCATTATTGTCTAAACATTTATATACTGCACCGTAATTAATTATGGTAGGATTGTCTTGTACAACATAATAGTTATTATTCCCATCTACAGTCTGATCAATTCTTGTATCATATTGGTCAAACACAGTATTACTTTTCCAAGTAACTTTTCGAAACGCAACTTTAGTATCTGAAGGCTGTACTCTTTTAGCAGCTAACATATCTCTTCTAGCATCTATGTCTGTCTGAATAGCATTCGATGGTTGCGGAGGAGAATCTGCTTCATAGGTATCAGCAGGTGAATCCCATGTATTAGCCCTTCCATAAAATAAGTATAAAGGATTATTGTCTAAATCAGATTCAAATGAATCAATAAACTTAGTTTTCAATGATTGAGTAATAAAGTTAAAGCTTTTTCCAATCGTAAGTAAACTCTTACCTGGGGTCTTTGAACTTTTTGCATTTTTTAATACTAACTGACTCATAATTCTATTTATCTAAATTCTGCAACATAGCTGTCGTCTTTAATTATTTCTTCGTGAGCTAATAGAGATGAACCTATACTATTAGGTGGCCTATTCAATGGTTGATTAAAATTTGTAGTAGAGTTGGAAATTGATAATCCAACCTGAACACGGTCTGCATTGGCCGAGCCACCACTTGGTGAATAGTATGAAAGTCTCCACCTGCCATGTTTGGTTGAACTCCATGTATCTTCAGACTGTGGATTGTATATGATTCCAAATGCAGGGCGAGTATCTTGTACATAATATGGCAATTCGTTTATCTTACCAAATCTAGGATAAGCTCCTTTTCCAGAGGCTGCTGGAGTTCGACTTGCGCTAAAATAACTTGCACCACTGGTTTCTACATCGATATCTGCCATTGAAATATCTTCAGGGTCTTCGATTGTAGTACTGGAAGTCATTGTATAGTTAGTGCCACTACCTGAAGAACTAACCGAAACCCACTTTCCAGTTGTTGCGCTTCGTACAAATGCATGACTATAGTTTACACCATTCTCAAATGTTGATGGGTCAGCAAGTGCTGTCCAATATTGATATGTGTATGCTCCACTTATTGAATCAAACGCACTTGGGTAATTGGAATTAGTAGGTGCTATTCGATAATATCTTTTAGGACCATGACCTCCGTTTGTTCGAACATCTATTGCATCGTATACTTCTCCGCCAAAAGTTGTTGAAAATTGATTTTCATTTAATGCTCCAATGACTCGTGGACTTAAGTAATCACCAGGAATATATCGACCATCATGCAAAGGACAATCAGAATTTGTAACATATATATTTCTGAATGTTGGAGATTGGTCAACAAAGTCTTCCATAAAATGACCAGCAGTTTCTCTACCAGCATTACTAGTTCCAGTGACAGCATTTAAATATTGGTGAGGTCCATAATTTAGAGGTCCATCTGCGGTTTGAGAAACAGATTGATATGGTGATTGATATCCACTATAGTTATCTCTACTTAACCCCATGTGACGAGAAAGACTAATATTTTCATCAGGTGTAGCATCTGACATCTTAGCGCCTAATAAAGAATAGGGTCTATTGGTTCCGCCCGGTAAAAAGTTAGCTGAACCAACCGTACTTAGTTCTGTAATACTTCTTCTCTCTTTAAATTCTAATGGAGGTAAATTTTCTAGTTGTAAATTATTAAAAAGATTATAACCTACCGGGTGAATTAAATTTTCAAATGAATTTTTATATTCACTAAATGGAATTTGAACACTAACTTCATAAGTATACTTACTATAATAGTTTCCATCCTGTAAAACAATATTGTCAGAAAGTAATCCTTTGTTATCTGTAGTTTGTGATGGATCATCAATAAGAGTAGAAAAATTCAAACTCAAATCCATAGCAACCCCAGCGCCTGTTGTAGTTGGATTTGAAATGCGTCCATCCTTTTTTCTTAATTGGTAAACTATAGGCTCATTGTTTCGTGAAAAGCGAGTCTGATTAGGACCTGACCCATTCCCTCTTTGAATAATATCAAACTTTAAAGCTCTTCCGTCTATATCAGTTGATATTATTTTGGCTTGAAACGAGGTAAGTGCTGCATCTTTTAAATATAATATGTCTCCTCTTTCATATCCACTACCACCATCAAGTATATTAATAGATTGTAAACTTTCAACTGAGGTACCATATATCTCATTGTTGTTGATAATATTATAGCCAGGCGTGAATAGTCCTGTAGTAGAACCCGAATCAAAATGAATAACATATAACAATTCGTCATATTGCTCAATAGAAATTCTTTGAACATAGCCTGAAGCTAAGACGATCCCAAATTCATTTTGAAGTGTTATATCTTTACCTTCTAGTTCAAAAATATTTTTACCTTCTATTGGCCTCACTCTTACTAACTTATTAGCTCCAATATTATTTGAAGACGTTTCTAAAACTTTAGACCATGGCTCAAACACTATAGCCATTTTGTCATAAAACAATTGAAAGAAAATTACAACTGATTGGTTTGTTCCTTTTAAATTATAATAGTCGACCAACCTTTTTAATAAAAAAGTTTTCTGTACAACCGATGAGTCGGGTATATCTTTAGCAATAGTTTCTGCAAGTTTTTCAAGAAAGGCATCATTTGCAACCTGGTCAATATCTCTACTTTGTGTTATCTCCTCAATAAAGGTTGTGGGATTAACATCTTGAGAATAATATACTTTAAGAAAGTCAATAAGATTCTGAGCCACATCGCGCAATTGCTCAGGCACCAATTCATCAACTCTTATTTTTTCAAGGCCTTTCATAATTTATTTCCTAATATGATGGTGG
>Ga0181401_1000306_pt1 | contig 20683 bp, 22 predicted proteins | sample 24SPOviralmetaG_FD_130130 | JGI IMG/M metagenome (GOLD analysis project Ga0181401, IMG submission 130130) | Marine viral communities from the oligotrophic San Pedro Time Series (SPOT) site, San Pedro Channel, CA, USA - 24 SPOT_SRF_2011-07-20 | ecosystem: Environmental > Aquatic > Marine > Strait...
AAATTCCGTTATTATTAGCGCCTACACCAGCTAACATATCATCAAAATCTAAAGACGTTTGTCTGTTTAAGAATAACATGTTTTCTTCAATAGCTCCTTGAGTATCTAAGTTTTTCAAGATCTCGTCGAATGTATCTAATCCACCAGCAGCAGTAAATCCTACGTTAGTATTACCTCTGTCTTTGATTGCAGCGAATAAACCTTGAGTACCTTTTACTCCAGCAGTTTCAGCTCCAGATCCAGCAGCAGCTTTTTCTCCTTCTACTACAGACATTTCTAAATAGTCTTCAAAACGTAATCTAGTTTCAGATTCAGCTTTTAAGTACCATAAATATCCAGAAGTTCCGTCTTCAGTTGCAACTTCTACCCAACCGATTTGTGCCATATCAGATCCAGATACTACGTATTTGTTTCTAATGATAACTGGTGAGTTAGAGAATTGAGTGAAAGAAGGAGTAATAGATTTATATCCACTTACATCTGCAGCTCCAGTAGAGTTTACTACAGAAGATCCTTTTCCATACTCAGAACCGTATACGAAAATCTTCAATCCAGTAGCAGCTAAAGCTCCAGTATTAGCAGCAGTATAAGGTGCTACTTCTACAGTTGCCAATACACCAGCTTGAGAAGATTCAGTAACTAAAGCTTTTAATTCTAATCCTGCTGGATCTAAAATTACAATAGTTTGGTTTTTAGAAATAACGTTTTCTACGAAAGCATCTCCTGCTCCACCTACAGCGAAAGTAAGAGTGTTTGTTCCATCGTTAGATACGTCATTGTATGCTACGTGCAATCTGTTTTGTTCAGACCAAATTACTTGATCAGAAGTCATTGGCATTTCTGCTCCTACCATACGTAAGAATCCAGATAATGTTCTGTTTCCGTAACGCTCTACTTCTTGTTCGTAGATCTCAGGTAAGTACTGTTGTGCAAATGAGTTTGAGTCTCCAGCTCCTGCACCACCGTTAAATGATAAGAAGTTAGATTCTAAAATTTGTTGTTTTTGACTCGGCTTAATTGAACCGAATGTTGGACTTAATGCCATAATTTTAATTTTTTTTAGTTAAAAGTTCTTTTTTTAATTTTTAGTTTTGAGGAATCTGCTCCACTAATCGACTTAACTTTTAATCTATTTACAAAAACACTACCACTAGACGTTTGTCTTGGGTCAGTTTTAATGTTTTTAGATTTTGCCACAACATTTTTTACAGCGTCAGCTTTACCTTGCTCATAAAAGTGTTGCGCTATAGTATCAGCGTTCCTAGCAGCGTACAGAGCTTTGTGATAACCTTTAGCGTCCGATATGTTACCTTCTTTATCTAGGAACTTCCCTATAAAGTTTGAAATATCAGATTGTGCTTCAGCAACCTCGTTAACATTTTTTACTCCGTATCTAAATTTTTTCTCACCAACTCTGAAATCAAAACCTTTGAAATCATTGTTAAGTAAATTTTTAGTTCTTTGTAAGAAATCGTTATGCTTTTTTTCTGCAGCCTTTTGATCCTCGTTGAATCTGTTGAAAAAGTCATTTGCTTTTTGTTGTTCCTGAGTTACGCCGGGTCTCAACTTGATTTCGTCGTAATATTTACTCTTGGTTTCTTCTAAAAAGTTTTTGGCTTTAGCAACTTCTTCTTTATACGCAAGTTTTTTCCTGCGAATATCTTTTTCCTCATCTAAATCTTCATCATACTTGAAGTTATCTTCCATAATCAAGTCTAAATCATCTTTATCTAAATAAGGTTTTGATTTTTTATAATATTCTCTTAGTAATGTTTTTTCATCAATAGTAGAATAATCAGTGTTTAATCTAACGTAGTCGTTGATTGTGCCACCTGTTTCTTCCATAAATGAAACTAATTTTTCGATGTTTTCTGGTAGTTGTTTACCTAAAACCTTTTCATCTCTAACAGCTTCAGCAACCTCTTGCTCTACAGCTTTAGTAACCTCTACTATTTCTTCTTCAGTTATTTCTTCAATAACAGAATCAGTTTGTTCAACTTCTTCTACTATTTGTTCAACAACTTCTTTAGTAGTATCTTCAGCAACTGGTTCTTTAATTTCTACTTTTGTAACATCTGGTATAACTTCGCCTTGACTTTCTTCTGAAGGCTTAGATAAATCCACTTTTGTTATTTCATTTTTTTTACCTAAATTCTTAGGTCTTTTTGGTTTAGGTTTAGATTTCATTTTGAAATCACCCTCTTGTTTTACTTCTGACATAATATAATATAATTAAATAGTTAATAAACTTTTATCTAGGATCAAACTGCTCTAAGCCGAAACCTCCTAGGTTGTCCATACCTGCAGACTCAAAGTCTTTTGGTAATGAATCGTTTTGTCTTTGACTTATCAGTTCAGACTGTTGAGTAGCTTGTATTCTAGTTCTTTCGTCTTTTCTGTCTTCAATTTCTTTTTCTTTATTTTTCTCTGCATTTGCATGTACTTGAGCTAATTGCATTTTGTAATTAAACTCTTCAGCCATCAATTGTTTTTTGATCTCAGCTTCTTGTTGCATTTGCTGTATCTTAAATTGAGATTTACCTTGCTCTATTTGTAACTCTGTTTGAGCTAAAGCTTGTTGCTTTTGCATTTCAGCCATAGCAGCTTTTTCTGCAGACTCAGCATTCGCTTGAGCTTGTGCTTGAATATTAGCTTGTTGAGCTTGTTGTTCTTGATCTCTTTTTAATTTTTGTCTATTCTTTAAAAACTGATTAGCAAGTTTTAAGTTTCTAATCTGTCTAATATCAATAGCATCGCTTAAGTTTATACTTTGAGTCTGTAAAGCTATTTGAATATTTTTCTCTAAGTTAGCTTTTTCTTCTTCTTCAGGTTCTAATTCTAAAAATATACCAAATTCGTGCATATTGAGTTTATCTATTTCCTCAAGAGTTGCTACGTTTATAGAGTTTATAGAATTCATTAAAGCATTCTTAGTAAGAGGAAAGTTTAACATATCCGCTACTCTTAAGCTTATATTTTCACATGTTCTAACTGTTATATACATTAACGACTGTAACACGTGTTTTGTAGCTACATTAGAATTAGCTGCTGCTAGTTTTTGTAAACCTACAAGAGAATCTTTAGCTGGCATACTACCATCTCTAGCTTCGTTTAAACCTGTTACATCTCTTATCATTTGTAAATAATACTGATAAGTTTGAGTTAGTGCTTGTATTTTGTTTATACCAGACGAAGAGTTTAATTCTTGAATAGGTACTTTACCTCTGTTTGGATCACCGTCCTGAGTTAAAGATCTACCTATAATACTACCAGTTTGGAAGTACATATTTAAAGCTTCTTGCGGATTATAATTAGTACCATTACCTAAATCAACTTCAGCTAAACCATCAACGTCAACAAAAACACCATCAGGTACCATTTTTGAAAGTACTTGTTGTATTTTTAAATGAGTTATTTGAATCATATCAGCAAAGCCAATACATTTACTTACAATACTATCTATCTTACCTTTGTACATTCTAGGTGCTGAAATTGAGTAATTCATTTCAACTCTAGTTTGATCACTATATGGTCTAGTCATATTTTCAGCTAGTTCCCATTTAAGCATTTTATTACTACCTAAGATCTTAGCACCACTATACAAAACCTCTATTGATCTTGAAACTCTTTCGAAGTTATCACTTTCTGGTGGGTTAAATGTATCTGGTTTTTCAAGAGCTTTTTCTAAGCCTTGATCAGTTTTCTTTATTTTAAATACTTGATTAGAATAAGTTTTATATTCAAAGTATAAAACCTGGACAGTGTCGTAATTATCATCTTGACCATTGTATTGTCTAGTGAAATTATTATTTCCAGGTTGTTTTTGTATTTCTTCTAAGTCGGAATCTGTTAAATCAGAAAACTCTTTCTTTAATTCTTGTAGCGAAATACCTTTAACTTCTCCAACATAATATATGTCATCAAAATTTGGGTCTTCAGTATAAGAATAAACTAAGTTAGCAGGATCAACATAATCAATTGTAACACCTTCAGATAAATTAAAATTAGTTTTAGTAGCACCAATACCTAATATAGTTAAATCTTGTGCAACTCTTTTCTTAATTTCTTCGTATTTATTAAACTCTAATATATTATCTATTACTTCTTCTTCAGCTATTTCTATAGCTTGCTTGTAGTTTAACTGTATAAAAAGATCTAACTCTTCTCTTGATTCAGGTAAGTTAGATGGATCGTTAGTTGAAAATAAATCAGTACCAAGCTTGTTTTTAATATCTTCTAATAAAGGCTTAGCGTTCATATCTCTTATAACGCCTTTAGTATAATCAGTTCTATGTTTTAAAGCGTATGGATCTGTAGCAAAAGATTTTATTTTATAACCTTTATCAGTCATACCGTTAACTACAATATCAACAAACTTAGATAAAACAGCAACAGGTTGCCAGTCTAAGTTTAAATAAGATAAATCACCATTAATAGACATTTCATCTTTATATTTTTGAACAGACTGTTCTCCTCTAGCGTAAAGACGTAATCTATGAAAGTTTTGCCAGTTATTACCAAATCTACCACCAGCACCAACACCTCTGTCTCCACGGAACCATTCGTTCTCTATAGCTCTCCCAACTTCATATCCGTAGTCCAAGCTTTGTTTCTCTGCGTCAGATACAACCTGACTTGGGAATGTACTATTTACGTTTTTGTAAATCATTTATCGTATTATTTTTGAAGTAAATCCATTATTATCGTATCTACCAAAAGAAACGTTAACAGGTTTTTTATTTTGCTTGTATACTGGTGTATACTTATTTTTATTACAAGCCATTATAGCTAATCCAGAACTTATAGTTGCATCAAACTTTGTTCTATTATTAATATCAAACTTAGCCCACTCTTCTAAGGTTTTTTGAAAAAACATATTTCCATAACCTCTTTCTGTTGCGCCAACGTAATCGTTTATATAAGATTCAATTGCAGCTGCATGAGCTTGTTTAATATCTTCACTAGAGTTTGGTATACCACCTATTTCTTTTTCAGTAGTTGATAATTTAGCAAATACTTTATCTGGTCTATTTATAGAAAAACCTCTATAACCTCTTCTTTTAAAATAGTATAATAACCTTGGTTTATTATTCTCTGCTAGTATTGGCATACCATAAAATATGCAAGCCATTAATACATCTTCAAAAAACATTTCAGCAGTTTGTGGTCTAGCTATATACTCTAAAAAGAACATATTAGCTGGAGCATCTTCCATACTAAACTTAGTTAAACCGTGTAAAGCTCCTTTAGAACCTCTATTGTCAACAGTACCAGAAATATCATAACTGTCACACCCAAAAGCTCCTATGTGTTCATTACCTGCAAACCTAACCCCATTCTTTACTATCACACGGTTTTGAAGATTTGTAGGTGGAACCCAACTAACTAAAAATCTACCGTCTTTGTTTGGTGTGAATATAACTCTAGTATCTTTAACACCATTTTCCCATTGAAAACTTCCTCTAGTAACTGTTTTAGTATTAGCAAACTCTTCATTATGATCTATTTGCTCGTATATTTTAGTTAAGTTAAACAGAGATAATTTTGCTTCATCTCTAAAAGCGTGCTTCTCTGTTCTTGGAAATTGTCTATAATATTCGTTTAACCCGTCTTGATCATTTTTTAAACCTTCTACTTCATTTTCCCAATGCTCTATAACTCCGTGAGTTATTAAATCGCCGTTAGGGTCTCTAGTTTCTTTTTTTGGGTTATCGAATACAGGTAATCCAAAAGAATCAATGAATCCTTCGTAGTTCCATTCCATAGGTATGAACAAAGAATATAATCCTGAGCTAGTCTGCCCATTGCGGTTTCTGTTTGTGACATCTGATGCATAATAAAGTTTTTTAAAATTTCCACCACCTTTTTCTAAAGCGTTGGATGTTGATCCCATCATACACTTACCAACTATCTTGCTACCTAAACGTAAACAGGTTTTTGTAACCCTCCAGTTATTTAATATATTATCTGGCTTTTCCCATTTACCACTTTCATCGTGTACTAATAGTTTTAATTTTTCACCATCATAAGAGTTATCTCCTGTATTCTTCCAGTCAATGGTTGTATCTAATCCTTCTAGTTCCTCCTGCGTTTCACCTTCGTTAAGTTTACGTCTGGTGAGCCTTGACGCGGGTACCCTATAGGCGAGCTCAGTTTTTGGTCTGTCCATACCGTCTTGTATGGGTTTGAAAAAGAACGGATAGTTGCTCGAAATTGGTACAACCTTATCTGTGAACATCTTTTTCGCATCGGCACCAGATTTGGACAATATCCCAAACCGTGAATCCGTTGATATGGTTGCCATATTAACTGTCTCCCCTGACGCCATGAATGAAAATCCTGAACGTCTGTTCTTGAGATACGACATTCCATAACAGCGGTTATCTGCTTTGCAAGCTTCCCAGAATAGGAAGAATATTCTGTTTGATTCCCTATAATCTGCTGCCCCAACATCAATCTTGGACCACTGCAAGTACATGTAGTGAGTACCAGTAATATAAGTAGGAGTACCATTGTTATAAAACCAAAATCCTTTTTCTCTTTTTTCAAACTCTTTGTCTATATATTCATACCACTTTTCTTTGAAATCAGTTGGATATTTTTCCCAATCAAAAACGCTTTTAATTTTTGATAATTCTTTTGGGTATTCTAATCTAGTCCAAACTTGATCCTTAGCATCCTTAGCGCATTTATAAACGCTTTTAGGTACAAGCGGTAAAGCTATTTTTAAGTTTTGAATCTCTACAATTTCACCTATAGTTCCATCACCACTTATTATAACTATATCATACTCAGAGTTATAGCCTTTTTCCCACTTTTTATATCTGTTATTTCTTTTTAGTACTGTTGGTTTTATATGATCTTTAACAGTACGTATTAATGTTTGCTCGTACATTATTTAGATCTACCTTCAGCAAAACCTTTAAAAGATTTTTCTTGTTTAACTTCTTTTGGTTTATCTTCCAAAAGTCTTTCTTCTTCTTCTATTCTATTAAGTATTTCAAAAGCATCAAAAATAGCTAGCTTCTTTGTAGCTGCAGCGTTTTTTAATCTATCAGCAGATATATCATCATCTGAGTCAACTATTTTTTCTTTAGCTACTTGAATTAATTCCTCAACTGCTTTTTGCCCAGCTAGGATTATATTCTTTTTCGTCTCCTTTGTATTCATACTTTAATAAAATATCATTAGATTCCATACAGTAAAGTCGCTGATCGTCAACTATGAATTCAAATTCTCTATTGCTTTTAAATCCAACTAAGTCTCCTTCGGCTATTTCTAGCGCTTCTAACGAACTATTACCAATTTTTAATATACCAATATCCTTACGCTCTTTATCCATTGAGAAATTATCATTATTCTCTATTGGCATTAAGAAACATCTATTACCTACAGGTTTCCATTTACCATTTCTTTTGTATAAATAAATTTGATCTGGTTGGCAAAAGTAAAGATTTTCTTTAAAAAGTTTACTACTGTCTACAGCTTCTCCTTTTTGATTATAATATCTTCTAAATACGTTGTGGTGAATTATAATGGTATCACCAGGTTGTATTGACGTCTTTAATGATAGAGGTACAGATACCACCTCTGCTGTCCTACTTATAAACTTAAAATTTTCTATGTTAGAATTTAATATAAGTTTTTTACCATTAACGTTTATATCGTTTTTATATCGTCCTTCTATAGGTTTAACTATAAAGTCAAAAACACTTCTCATTAGTATTTTAAATCATATTCAACAGATATAGCCATGTTAGAATTAAATTTCTTCCATGGTAATACCTCGTTGTCCTTTTTTATGTGTATACTATAAGAATTGTTAGATTCATCGTGTAGTATATGTGATATTTCGTGACCACCATACACTGATTGACCCAACGCGTAATGCATTGCATCATTTTTATAGTCTGAACCTATACTAATTTTTCTTATAATAGATGACATAGTTAAGCTTCTACTTCTTCAGCTTTGATTTCTTCGTAACTACCGTCCTCTAGATTTATATTAACACTTCCGTATTTTTCCTCTAAAGTTTTCTTAGTAACTTCTAACTCTTTGTTTAAGTCAGCAATTGAATGCAGTAAAGAATGTTTCTGCGCTTCGACTAAACCAACTTGTGATAAAGCTTGGTTCATTTTTGCTTGTGACTCTTGTAAGTTTTTCAACTCTTCTTCTGTGATCTTGTTTTCCATTTGATTTAATTTAATTGTTTTAGACATTTTATTTATTACTATTTATTATTACCTGATTGTTTAGACTTTTCCCAAGTCCTTCCTACAAAATAAGCACCGTATACTGTTATTAATAGTGACTGAAATATAGGTATGTATTGTTGAGCAACTTTAAATCCACCGATATTACCATCAAAAAAAGATAATACTGTGAAAATTATAGTTAAGTATATTAGAACTAATGGTCGTATATTTTTAGATAAAAAACTATCACTAGCCATATCTGCTTTCCAACGATCAGTTACTTGAGCTTGAGCGTCTTTGTCTGCTTGTTCTAATAATTCTTGTATTTTTTGTTTTGCAGCTAATCTTTCTTCATCCGTAGTAGTTAGTTTGTCTATCACACTACCAACGTCTTTGATAAGACCACCTGTTAAAAGGCTTAGGATTTTTTTCATTTTTTAGTTTTATTGTATGCTTCTTTTTCCCAAGGTAAATTTTTAGCTCCTTCATTCATTACTGACCTAGAGTATTTTTTACCTTTCCAGTAAACATTTTTATCGTCATAGTCTAAATCACCTCTACTCATCTGATCTAGATGTACTTTTTCGTGCTTTATAACTTCTTCTTTATCTTTACCTCTTAAGTGTTTGTCTATCAGTATAGAGCCGTTATTTAAAGCTTGACCCATAACACCTTTCTCAGTGTCAACCTGATATATAGGAGTGTTATCCATAGACAGCTTACCCATCTTCATACTGAAAGCCATACTAGTATTTGCTACAGCTTTTTTTATTCAACGGAGATCCAACACTTGATTTACAATGCTTTGACATAAAAGAACCTTTAACATATAAAGGACTTTTTGCTTTACCTTTTACTTCTACTTTTTCTTTGTTTTTCATAGTTTTATTTTTAACATTTCCATCTTTTTCTAGCCGCTTTACCTCTTTCGCCAGTCCAACCTTTAGATCTAGCGCAAAAAGATTTTCTTCTTTTAGCAGCTTTACTACCAGGTTTAACATCGCCAGTTACAGCTGTTTTAAGTTTACTACCTGGATTTTCTTTTTTATATTTTTTAACACCAGCAGCAGTCATTCCTGCGCCTTCTTCTGTCGTTCTAAAGTTTCTACCTTTTCCTTTAGTTGTTTTTCTAACTCTTAAAAAAGGTGAACTATCCATTTGTTTATAAGCCATTATTTATTTTTTTTAATATTAATCCATTTACTTATAGTGTAACCTATTGAAAGCAATAATAAAAAAATCTTTAAACTCATCTCTATGTTTGTAAGAGTTGTAACTCCTAGAGTCAATGTATTTGCGAAGTATAATTTCAAATCACTCATTTCGCTTTCTTAGTAATTGGTCCAGCTTTATAGGCTACAGGTGATTTTGATATTTCCATACCGTTTATACCTGAGCTAGATCCTTTTTTGTGTGGTCTACCTGCTTGACTTAATGGTCCGTCCCATAAAGTATTTTCTCCAACAATTCCGTTTTTTCCTTTCATAGTTTTATTTTTTATAGCCACAGCTCTTTTTAAACAATGGCGCGTTAGTTCCTAAAGAATTTTGTCTCTGTGTTACATCACCATATATAGACTTAGCGTAATTTCTAGATCCATCATTAAACAATGGTTTAGCTGAACCTAACTCGTTAGCTGGTGGTGGTGGTGTAGTAGTAAACTGAACAACTTCTCCAGTCATTGGATCAATTTGCTCATTAATTAGTTGATTATTCATAGTTATCTGTTTTTATCTTTGTTTACGTTTTTTATAGAAGTTATCAAAACTTTATCAGTGTATGTACCACCTTTCATTATGACATTTCTTTTAGTACTAGTAGGTATATCTTCTGTACCTATCATAATTCTATATATTCTTTGTATAAGTTGTTTACCTTTAAAAGAAACTTTATATATATGATATTTTTGAGTAGTTCTATTTCTAGGCCTCCATACTTGCACCCAATCTTCTTTCAACAACTTGTTCCACCTTCTTTTATCCCAGCTATAAGAATAAGAGCCATCCATAAAATCTTTTTTAGTAAAAAGATCAATACAGTCTAGGTATATTAAAAGCTCTAAATCAGCATCAGTTAAGTCATTGTTTCTACACGCCCACTTTCTTATAATTCTATAATGCTTTAATAAGTTTAAATCTTTAATATCACTAGCTTCTATTCTCATAAAACAATCACAACATCTTGCAGTCTAATAACATAGTAAGCATTGTTATCTATTTCAACCTTATGGCCAGCGTGCTTATCATAAAAAATAACATCACCTTCTTTTATACCATTAACAAGATCACCACAGTTTACTACTTTAGCTTTCTTGTATCTAACATCTTGTCTTTGTGATTCTGTAAGAAGCAAACCTCCGCCTGTTTTAGACACAGGCGCTTCTTTTATTTTATCTATAATTATATTACTACCTATTGCTTTCATCTCCAACTCTTAAGTTATTAATTACACAATCAGTTGATAATATAGTTGTTGCTACGGAAGCAGCGTTTTTAAGTGCACTTTTAGTAACTAACAAAGGATCGATAATACCTTTCTTAATCATATTAACCATCTTACCTGTTACTACGTCAACTCCTACGCCTTCTTTACCTGAAACCTTAAACTCAACACCAGAATTACTTAATATCTTCTTAAACGGCGCCTTAATAGCCTCTAGTAGTATTTCTTCACCTACATTCTTAGGTTTAACTTTTGTAGATGCGTCTAGTAGAGCAATTCCACCACCTGAAACTATACCTTCTTTAATAGCGGCTTTAGTTGCACATATAGCGTCTTCAACTCTATCTGACTTTTCTTTTAATTCAATTTCTGAATTAGCACCTACTTTTACTATAGCTACTTTAGCAGATAACCTTGAAAGTCTTTTTTCTAATCTAATTACATCACCAGGAGCTTTAGCTTCCTTGATTTGGTTTTTAACCTCTTCTATAAGATTTTTGACTTTTTCTGTTTCGTTATCTACTTGTAGTATAGTTTCATAATCATCTGTTACACTTCTGTAACATGTACCTAATAAATCTGGATTTATAACATCTAAGTCATCACCAAGATCTTCGTTTATAACTGTAGCACCTGTTAGTACGGCTAAATCAGATAATACATCTTTTTTATTAATACCGTATGTTGGAGCGTTTATAACGTTTACTTTTATATTACCTTTAACTTTATTCATAGCTAATGTAGATACAACTTGTGGATCTAAATCACCTATAATCAATAAAGGTATATTATTTTGTATTACATGTTCTAATACTGATTGTATTTTTCTAATAGTTTCAATTGGTGATTCTAATAGTAATACAACTGGCTTTTCAAGCTCTGCAACTCTTTTTTCTTGACTAGTTACAAAATGTGAGTTAGTTAAACCTTTCTCATACTGAACACCATCAACTAGTTCAAAGCTAGTTTCTTCTACATCAGTAGGTTCCATCATAACAACTCCATTTTCACCAGCAGCTTCAAAGGCATCACCTATGATTTCTCCTAAATCTCTTTCGTTGTTACAACTAATTGTAGCAATATCTTTTAACATATCGCCACTTACATCAATACTTTTTCGTTGTAAGTATTTTATTACTTTATCTACACCAGTAGCAATACCATCTTTAATAACTCTGATATTATCTGTTTTAGAAGCATTGTAAGCTTCATTTAAAATTGAGTGCGCTAGTACTGTAGCTGTTGTTGTTCCGTCTCCAGCTTCTTTCACAGTTTTTCTAGCAGCTTCCTTTAAAAGCGTAGCACCCATATTTTCTACTGGGTCTAGTAATGTTATTGAATCAGCAACTGTTACACCATCTTTTGTAATTATTGGTCTCCCGTTACTGTCTTCTAGTATGACACATTGGCCGCTAGCTCCTAATGTAGAGCTAACAGCTTTTGTGAGTTTATTTATTCCTTCGAATACTTTCACTTTAGCGTCATCGCCAAAGTTTAAGTTCTTGACAATTTTGTCTGACATATTTAATTAGATTTGATTTAATTTAATTGTAACAAGCTCAAGGCTTTGTATGGTTTTTATTATTACACGTTTGACGTATAAATTACCTTTTTATTCCTCTCCTTCTGCAACTTCTTCTTCAGGATCTGAAGGCTGAGCCACAGGAACTTCTTCAACAGGTGGTTCTGGTGTTGGGTTTTGCCATGTAAAATACAAGTCTTCATTTACCGGTGTAATTTGAGACTGTATGTTTGCAGCTATACTAGCTTGCATTTGCTCTACATCTAAAGAATCTTCTAACCATCCGATAACTATAGCTTCAAAAGCTTCAGTATTTTCATACGGAGTAAAAGGCTCTCCAGCCACATAAGTGTAACCTTGAGTACCAATATTAGTACTTGAATAAACTTTTCCGTTAGACTCTTCAGAACCAGTGTATCTGTAATGTACTGTGTAAATTACGTTTTCTTCACCTTCTGCTTGAATGTGAGCGTTCATCGCGGGAATATCCCATTTGTAAGTAATTGCCATTGTTTAATTGTTTTCTAATGTTTGTATTCTTGTTTCTAATTGTTCTATTTTACTTATCGCTTCTTTTAGCGCAGCTGTTAGTAAAGGTACCACTTTACTTTGATCTATACCTTGATATAAAGGATTATTATCTTCATCTACAGCGTCTTTTTCACCAGTTACAGCTTCAGGAATTACTTCAGCTGCTTCGTGAGCTATAAACCCATCTACTACATAGTTAGGATCACCTTGTATAAAGTTAAACCTACAAGGCTTTAATTCCTTTAATCTTTCTATACTGTTAGATATTGGTACAATATTTTCTTTTAATCTATAGTCAGAAGAAGTACTATAAGTTGTAGAATATTGGTTTACAGATATGAAACCTCTCTCCGTGTTTGTATTAACATAAAAACCAACAACTTTTTCAGGAGCATTTGGATTGTTACTTGTTCTCACTCTAAGCAAGCTAGAGTTACTCGTGTTTGTAGTTCCTACTATATCTAATTTAGATTGTGCACTAGTCGTACCGATTCCGACGTAACCTCCATTTGGTTGAAGCGCTAATACTTCAGAAATTAATGTCCCTCCAGCGCTTGTTGCTTGTATGTATGAGTAAGAATAAGGAGAGGGTGCTGTTTGTAATAATAGTCTTTCGCCTGTTGACGCTATAACAAAATCAGAACTAGTTGTTGAAATACCTCCAGTAACTTCTAAAGGAGTGTTAGGACTAGTCGTCCCAATTCCTACGTTACCGTTACGTAAAATAGTCATTTTACTGTCAGATAGAGTAGCGTCTGAGTTGTTAAGAGTGTCGTTATTTAAAAAATGAAGTTTTCCTGTTCCATAACTACCTACCCTTTCTAGAGCTATACCTGCTTTTACTGATCCGTTTGCAGTTATATACCCTGATAATCCTATACCTGTAAAATTACCTATTGCGTTTGCTTTTCCTGCTACTATCGGAAATTCATCTATACCATTTTGTTCTGATGTTGTTGAATAGCTTGCTAGTTTGTAATTAACAACAGTAGTCCCAATCCCGACGTTACCGCCAGATGGGGTTCCATCGTGTGAGATACGCATTGTTTCATAAAACACAGGAAGCCCATTACTATCAGCACCATAAGTTTGTCCTAATGACATATCTCCATTGTGATTACCTAAGGCTATATTTCCGCCTGCAACACCTACGCCAATAGAAAATCCTCTCGTAGAACTACCCACTCTTGATAAATCAAAAGGCCAACTATATGCAGATCCTGATATAATACCAGGAGTTGAAATTTGTAATTTAAAATCAGGACTATCCGTCCCGATACCAACTTTGCCATCAAAGTAAGATGTTCCATCAGAGTTAACGTTCATTATAGGTACACCAGAAATATCAGCAACTGAGAATATATCACCAGATAAATCATCTGTAACTGAGAATAACTGACCTTGAGTTCCTTGAATGTCTAATTTAGCTGAAGGCGTTGTTGTTCCAATCCCGACGTTGCCTGCGTTGTCTATTAATACTTTACTGCTTCCTGCCTGTTTAAAGTTCGCTATAATACCCGTACCTGTTTGATTTGCTTGAAGAACCGCTGTAGTTCTAATTCCTTCTATATGAAGTAAAGAACCAGGATTAGTCGTTCCTATTCCTACGTTACCATCACTAGCAATACGAATTCTTTCTTCTTGAGTAGAGTTGTATGGTGAAGTATAAAAAGCTAATCCTGAACTAAAAGTTGTTGTTGAGGTTCCGTTCCCATCTTCACAAACAGCTATAATACTTGCTGCTGTTCTTGCTCCTGCACCTGAACTATCTTCTCCGTAAAATTCAATTTTACCTAACTCATCATCTGCACCCCAACCCGTTTTTGCTCCTGCTATAATTCTTAAATACCCTGAGGTAAAAGCATTACTTGCAGCAGTTGAAGAATCATATGTATCTATTTCAACTCGGTCAGCAACATCAAACAGAGCATCAGGACTAGTCGTTCCGATCCCGACGTTGCCGCCTGCTTCAATACGCATTTTTTCACCTCCAGTGGTTTCAAAAAGAATATTTTTGTTAGCATCTTCGGTATATAGTTTTAAGTCACCATCTGTTTTAATTGTTGCGGTACCTGTACCTACGTTTCTAAATAGTATTTCTTTTGAACCATTTGCAGCACTATCTAAGCGAAAGCTATTACCTGTTCCAAAAACTTCAAGTTTCGCCCCAGGGCTAGTCGTTCCGATCCCAACGTTGCCGTTAAGTCCTACGCTAGTTAAGTGGTTACTTCCGTAATATAAATCCAAATAATCTTCACTACCACTAACAGTTCTAGCTTTATAAATATAAGGACCTCCTGTATTACTATAAGGTTGTATTATAAACCTATCTACAGTTCCCGCAGCGCCAGCTGTAGTGTTTTCTGGTGCTCCTAAATGTAACTGAGCTGAAGGACTAGTCGTCCCGATCCCGACGTTGCCGTCAGTCATAGTTGTAGTAACACTATTTATTATAGTTTTAGCAGTCCAAGGATCGTTCGTCTCTGTATTTAAGTTAGCACCAACAACAGTTCCATACCAAGTGTATGGATTGTTAACCGGAGAATTAATTAAAGTCCAAGAGGGTGTTGAATAATTTCTTGTTATTTTTTGGAATATAGTTATTGTAGCAGCTGCTCCATCTCTATATATTTCAAAGTTTTCAGCTAAAAGAGGTGTATCTCCATAATTAACAATATTAGCATATAACCTACCATTGTTATTTTGAAATTTATAATTTATATGAATTTCAGCATTAGTATTTAAGTTACTCGTATCTCCACCGATATTTGCTAACAATTTAAAACTATCAAAAGAAAAAGCTGAATAACCAAAAGAAACTACTTTTTGCCATTTGTTAGTTTCCGTAGTGTTAGTATAAGTACCTGTTTTACTTTTAAATCCTGATGCTTGAGCAACACCTGATACGTCTAAGGGATATAAAGGTAAAGTTGTCCCAATACCTAATTTACCACCGCTGTCTAATCTCATTTTAATACTAGGAGCAGCATTACCGTTTCCTACTTTCCAGTCAAAACCACCTCCGTGTAACCCTAAAAACTCTCCTGTTTGAGCAGCGTCAATATCTTGTTTAAACCTTAAACCTCCTAAATTACCACTTGTTCTATTAGATACTAAATCTAAATTAGTGAAACCAGAAGTTGATATTCTAGCGCCTACAGCACTTGTACTACTAACATCTAGTTTGTAATCAGGACTATCCGTTCCAATCCCGACGTTGCCAGCTTCTGTAAACCTAACTTTTTCTCCATCAGTTGACCTAAACGTTAAATCTCCTGCAGTAGAACTTCTACCTAACTCAATATTGTATGTTTTATTTAAACCTATATCTTCAAGTTGCAATAATGCTAATTCAGCGGAAGTTATTATTACATCACTATTAACAGCATTTCCTGTCACTATTATATTTCCTCCAAAAGTTGCGTTTCCTAATTCGTCTAACGCAAGTAGCTCATTAGTTTCATCACCAGTTGAATTTGCATAAAACTTATAACCAGAACTCTGCCCTGTCCAAAACTGCATTAAATTACTACTTATGCTTATTCCAGAGTTAGTATGCATAAGAATCCCAGTACCACCTCCTGTAGCTGTTGTCGTTAAACTACCTGTTACTTTAACTCCTGCGTTTTGGGTTTCAAACTTTACTAAATTGTTGTATCTAATTTTAACTCCAGCATTACCGATAGCTTGAAGAGCTACTTCAGTACCTTGTACAAAAAGTAATAAGTCGTCAGCTGCTTTTAACAGTAAATCATCTCCTTGACTATCAATAGTTAAATCACCAGTGTTATTTATTATATGACTATGAGTACCATCGTGGTATAATTCAATATCATTCCCTGTACCTAATAGTATTTTTTTATTATCTGGTAAATTAACGTTTCCATCAAAAGTAGAAAGCCCACTTGAGTTGACGTCTAGTATCGGTACACCAGATATATCTGACACAGCGAATATAGACCCGCTTAAGTCGTCGGTTACTGAAAACAGTTGCCCCTGTGAACCTTGAACATCTAAAGCAGTTCCACCTGTAGCTCCTGTTACAATTAATCCTTTTTTTATTTTAAATTCGTTTGCCATATTATCTTTTTTTCAATATCCAAAAAGTTATTATTTTATTTTACCCAGTACCAAATTATACCTGGTTGTTGTTTCTGTGGACTTATATAAGGAGCTGGATTATAAGTTCCGTTACCTGAAGCTAACGTTCCCCACCAGGATCCCGTGTCATTCCAAGTGGTTAATAGCTGTGTATTGTTATCTATCCAAGGCATTCTATTTGATAAAGCACTGTTGGTACCTGAAGTATTTGTGTTTATACTCCAAGTATTCCACTTTACAAGATTCGTAGCAATTTCATTGGACATATTTGTTGCTGTAAAGGTATTATCAAAATCCGCTTCCCATATTCCACCCCAGGTACCCATTGTTTCTGCATCTATTCTATAATTTAGTTTTCCACTTAAATTTGTTTTTAATGAATCAGCTAAATTAAGTATAGAGTAGTTACTTGTTATACTAGGTGTTGAGCTATTCAACGACAAAACTGTAGTTGTATTCCAAGCAGATCCTTGCGTTTCAGAGCAAACTATTAATGTCCAGCCACCTCCTGCTGTTACCATATCTACATACATTTTCTGAGCCGAAGACATAGTAGATGTTTTTATCCAATATGTGCCGCTAGCTACAGACTTATTATTCTGTAAAATATCATACCCAGATTTTGCTGGGTTGTTTTCATATACTCCTAAGTTTGGCCCTACAAACATTATATAAATCTGTTTTTTTGTGCGTTATAATTTTGTGTTATCTCATCGGTTGCAAGTGCTTGATTATAATATCTAACAATGGATATATCCCCATCCATATATCCTCCCCAATTACCTCTTCCTATCCAAGTTTCTTGGTTATAAAAAGTTATAACACCCGTGTTTGTTGATGAAGCAGCTAAAGCACCATTAATATAGATTTTTTGGTTACCACTTTCAAAAGTAGCTACAATATTATAATTATTACCAGCAGATAAAGGCGAAGTAGTTACAAGTGATTGAAGAACTCCACTAATGTTCCAAGAAAAGTACACAATGCCAGTATTTAAAACTCTAAGTTGAATTGCATAATATGGATACGTGTGATTTACGTGATCATAACTAAAAATGACATTGTCAGAACCAAGGTTGTTCAAATTAACCCAAGCATCTACAGTGTACGTCTGAGAATTAAACGTACCAAAGCCATTGCTTGATACTGACATATAGTCGTTAACTCCATCAAATACCCAACTATTATTACTAAAACCAACTCCATTTATCAGTGTAGGATTATCTGCTCCAACTAAATCAGTAACCGCTGTTCCTGATCCAGGGTAACTTCTTTCACTTCCTGCATCTACCGCAAACACTAATCCATCCGTTACTATATCTGGTCCACCGTATGCTCCCATATTATTCTTCGTCTATTGGTTCAGTCCATTCTGGAGTAGCCATTATTGCTAAAATCTCTTCGCGAGTATAAGGTCCTTCGTACGAACTTAATGTTGATACAAATGCAGGTTCATCACCCTCCCACTTTAGTACTGTTTGTAAACCATCAACTGATAGTCTAACTGTTTCTTCTGACGTTTCCATAACTTGATTGAAATCAACCAATGCTATTTCAGCCATATTTATTGTAATGTATGTTATCATAATCCAAATCTTGATTTTTGTGCGTTATAATTTTGTAGTACTTCTGCAGCTGTTAAAGCTTGATAATAAACACGGCAAGCAGCTATTCCCCCGTTCCAGTAATAAGATTGACTAAAAGGATTTCCAGAACTTATAGTTAAGTTTCTATTAAAAGTATAACTAGAAATGGTGATTGTAGCTTTAAGAACTCCATCAGCATAAAGCTTTGCTGTTGTTCCGCTAAAAACAATGTTTATATAATACCATTTGCCATTTTCAAACGTTAGATCCGTATCATTAGCATTCCAACCTTTTGCTTGTATACCCCATCCTAATTTTTGATTTATTGATCCTACATAAAACCTACGGTTATCACTCCAGTCTGATTGCATTATAAACATTCTTGTTTGAGCAAGATCAGGCTTTACCCATATACCATAACTAAGGTCCTGTGTTGTTGGGTTTAAACCATTACCAAAATCAGTAAGAATATAATCATCACTTCCATCAAGGTCCCAATAACCACCATTATCGCTGCTATAAGCTACACCGTTGTATAAAGTAGCTGTATTAGTGCCTACTATACTGTTAGCTGAAGTTCCTGAACCTGAGTAACTTCTTTCGCTACCCGCGTCTAAAGCTAATTTTAAATCGTCCGTTACTATATTTGGCCCTCTATAAAATCCCATTATATTGCTCTTATTAATGATTTAACACTCCAGTCATCTGAAGTCACTGTTGCTAATAATCTCATATTAGCTCCTGATATATCTACACTTAACGTAACATCTGATGTGTCACCTAAGTCGTTAGTCGATGTTTCTGTAAATTCCACTAAAGGGGCTGTATCTCCATCGTGGCAAGCATACACTGTACCTGATCTTACATTTGTACCTTTCTTAACTACAAAGTCAAAGAAAGCTGCAGTATACGTAGCGTGCGCCACCTGAGCAACTACTTCAGCTGCCGCGGAATCTATATCTGTATTTTCTTGATTTGATATCTTAGCACCTTTTGATAATTGTAAATCACCATCAGCAGTTATTTTAAAATCAACATCTCCTTCTGCATCTAATGTACCAGTTTTAAATTCTAAACCAGCACTGTCCATTAATATTTTATTCTCAGGATCAGTACCTGTTCTATCAAAGTATATTGTTGGAGAACCTCCTCTTAAAGTAAGAGAAGCTCCAGCTGTTGTATCCCCTATAGTTACAGTTGCTATTTTAGTTGTTATACCATTCTCTTGTACTGTTAACCTTGAAGTTGGATTTGTAGCCCCTATTCCAACATTACCACCTTGTAATAAAGTAAATCTTTCAGTACCTGGAATGCTATTGTTGTGTTCGTAAAACCTAAAAGAACCTCTACCGCTTGTGCTTCTATTAGCACCCATAGTCCAACCGTAATTAGGTGCTGTACTTGTAGCAAACCTCATTCCCTGAAACCCTGTAGTATCTACAGTGTCAGATGAGTCAAGCCTTAGTTGAATACTGTTAAAGTTTCCTGCGGTACCCATAGCACTTTTTATATCTAAACTACTACTAGGATTAGTGGTTCCTATACCTACGTTGCCAAAAAACACAGATCTAGGAGTAGCTGAAGAGATGTCACCAAATCTTAAATGCTCTTTATATGTACCTTGCCCTTTGCAATGAATACCTAAGCTGTTAGTTGATCTGTTATATTCTATTTTAGAAAATTGTTCGGGTGTAGCACTGGCACCCATGAAAATAGCAGCAGTAGCGCCACTGTCTGTAGAAGTACCTAAAGACAACATTGGATTTTTAGAGCTAGTAATACGACTGGTCCCAGCAAATTCATCTGCTACAAATACACCATTGTAACCAGACCCTAAGCCAGCATCAACTTGCAATAGAGTGCTAGGAGTAGTCGTTCCGATACCTACGTTACCGTTCATTAAGTTATATTCACTTGCTCTTAATACCATTGGAGTATAAGCAGTGTCGGCATCGTTAGTCGTTTTTATTTGTAATTCGCCTCCAATGCCTCCAACTTTAAGGTTTACGTTAGCACCATCATTAATATGCAGCTTAGTCGCAGGACTAGTAGTCCCGATCCCGACGTTACCTGCAGAGGTGATGCGCATTGCTTCTGCTCCACTTGGAGAAAATGTTAGAAAACTAGTTGCAGCCGTAGACCCTAAATCTATTTGATGTTTTGACGCTGTGTTAGCAGGCGCTCCATGAACTCTAAGGTAGCCATTGTTACTTGCTGCGTTAAGAAATAACACTGAGTTTGGTTCACTCGCGGGGTCATTGTCATCAAAAGTATTATTTATCCTTATCCCAATGTCAGCATTA
>Ga0181401_1000307_pt1 | contig 20653 bp, 15 predicted proteins | sample 24SPOviralmetaG_FD_130130 | JGI IMG/M metagenome (GOLD analysis project Ga0181401, IMG submission 130130) | Marine viral communities from the oligotrophic San Pedro Time Series (SPOT) site, San Pedro Channel, CA, USA - 24 SPOT_SRF_2011-07-20 | ecosystem: Environmental > Aquatic > Marine > Strait...
GAACAAGGTTGCTACGTTGTTCGCTACTGGGTTTGGAGGTTTACAAAGTGCATCGTTTAACTCCCGAGACGTCCTCGATAACGGGGGAGATGCAGGACAAGCCTTAAATGCGGGTATCCTAGGATTCGGGACTACCTTCCTTGTCTCAAACGGTTTTAACAAGATAGGTTTGGGTGGTGTTGAAGACTTCCGACGTCGTGCCGCTTTAGGTGGTAGGATCGCTAAGTCACAGCTCATGCAAAGACTTGTTAATGTCGGTGTCGGTGTAGTCGGAGAAGGCATCGAGGAGTTTGTGGATGAGTTTATTAACGGTCTTCATACCCAGGAATTCACAGGAGCTAGTTCTCAGGAGCTTGCTGTCAACGCTTTTAAAGCCGCTGTTATCGGGGGTGGTTACGGGGGATCTTTTGGTCTGGTTAGGCAAACAGGAGAACTACCCTCTACTAGCGACAGCACCGAGTCAGTTGGTGAGACAACTGATGAAGCTATGGCGGGGATGGAACAGGGTGTAAGAGATTCAAGAAAAGAGTTATCGCAGTCCGTTCAAGATCTTCTTCAAGTAACGAATAGCCGTATTGCTACTCTTGAGAGTAAAGAAGAGCTTAATGAGGCTGAGCTGACAGAGCTTGAAGATCTCCAAGAGCAGAAAAAAGATCTACTAGACCCTAATCGTAATGTTTCTCCTGATGTAGTAAGCGAGTTAGGGAAAGCCTCTGGCTTAACTAAACAAGAGATTGGTGAGTTAAGCGACTCTGAGAACCTGACATTAGAATACGATAGCGTAGAAGAGATCCCTACGGTGATCAGGTCAAACGCTGCGAGCACTACGACCATCACAGTCGATGGGAAAGAAAAAGTTATCGTAAGAATCTCATCTATTGATCTCAAACAAGCGGAAGGGTTTTCTATTACACCTCCGGCTGAGCCGGTTAGTGATAAGCAGGAACCGGTTAGTGATAAGCAGGAAGAAGAGGAGAGTTCTGAAAATGTAGAGAACGAGAATGTAGTTCCTGTTGATGAGGTCACCCCTTCTTCTACTAAGTTTAGTCCTCCTTCTGAACCTACCATTAGAGATAGGCGTGAAGAACCAGACCTACCTATATCAGTTAATAAAAAATCCAAGGCTACTCGACGCGAGATATCCGGTGGAACTAAAGAGTCGGACATTATTGATCCTACCAAGCGTAAGGAAAAGTTTGAGAATATTGGTTATAAAGACCAAGGGGCTGAGGTCACTGATAGTGTGTCAGACCGTATCCTTAAAGCTTACAAAAAAATAGTGAGTAAAATAGGTGCGGTGTACGTAATGGGCCGACTTGGAGGACACCTTAACGGCGGTGTGACAATATCCCCCAACCTTGATTCTAATACAACATCCCGTGTTTTAGCTCATGAGCTTGGTCATGCTACTCACGGAGCATATTCAGAAGAAATAAACGAGTCCTCTGAAATACAAGAGGAGATAGCTAAGATTGAAGAGAACCTGTATCCTGGTCTTAGAAAGAAAGTTTCTGAATCCGATAACGCTGATGTAAAATTCTTTAACTACCTACTGTCTCCTAACGAAATTATTGCGGAGTTTAATGTTCTTCGTTTCACCAACCCTAAGCTAGCAAAGAAGATCGCTCCCAAACTGGACGCAGTCCTCAAAAAAGGAGAGTCTAATGCTGATGTGGTAAAGAAGAGAAATTCTACGTCAGGCTTTACAGGATCACCTATTCCAGTAAACCGATTCTTTACCGTAAACAAAGATGGTGTTGTGGCTAGATCTGATAAAGGTCCTTCAGAATCAACATTACCAGACTACCGAGAAACTTTAAGAAGAGCCGATAGGGGGCATGTCTTTCTTGTCTCAAGCCGCATCTTAGAACTGGTGAAAGCGGGTAAGCTGAAACAAGCAGAGGTTATACTTAACAGGCTCAAAAAAAGTATTGAGGAAAGAGGTACACTCTCCCCAAATGCTAGCAGAAGCCTAAAAGAAATAGAAGAGGTTTTGGAAGAAGCTATGCCTTCCGAGCTTTCGGGAGTTGATCGCAGCTCAGTAAACCCTGACACCTTCGTTAATTTTGTGTATGACGATAACGGCGTGCCAACTGCTCTGGACATCGAGGGTAACGAACTCTCTCCCGCCGAAGCAGAGAGGAGACTGAAAGTCAAACAGAACGAAGAACAGCTTTCGGATAATCTTCAAGAGCGTCTTGAGCTTTCTTTAATAGAGAACCCTTCTAACGAAATCAAAGAAGAGATTGAAGAAGCTAAACTAAAAGCTGAAGAGTCTCAGCTCCTTGCCCCTATTGAAGATGACCAAGATGTAGACGAGGACGTATCTGAGGATGAAGAAGTAGCTGAGGACCAAGACGAGGATAACACTCCTACCCCTGAGACACCTTTGGTTAATTTGCCTTACAATGTTCTAAAGGAAAAAGCAGCGTCTATCAATGCTCAGATAAACCTCAACCGGACAATGGGATTTTTCCCAGCTCTCGCTGACACCCGTCCGATTGCTTTAAACAGAAGTAAGAAAGACCTCGCTGAATTTATTGAGGAAAATCAAGGGGCTGAGAAAGGTAGGGGCGTCAGCCTTAACAGGACTAAAACTGACGTAGCCGAAGAGACTCTCGGTAAAACAGAAGAATCCAAAGAAGAAAAATCAAGCGATACTTCTGTTGATTTAGAACCCTTACGAAAAAGAAACACGGATCTTATAGGAGAGGCTACGAATGGGAAGCACTACGGTAAGGGTGGTATTCCGAAAAAGTTTTTCACTGAGGAGCCGACTCAAGATCTTGTGGAAGACCTTGATACGTGGATTGGTAAAAAGGAAGACGCTTCCATAGAATATGAAAATAAGGCGAACCCAGACCCCAACGTAGAGTCTCATCGTAGAGACGAGATTGAATTGGCACTGGCTCTTTCCGAGTCTCTAGGAAACACTCTCGCAAAAGATCCTGGTATCAGTGAGGAGGTAGTGGAAGAGAGTCCAACCACAGAAGAGGAAGCTGCGGAGAAAAATCCTGATGGAGACCGGTTGGATGTTCCTTCTTCTAAAATTAGAGAGATGAAAGAAGGGGTATTAGAGGCTCTGGAGGACACTTCATCCGAGATCATATCAGACTCTGAAAGATCTAGATTCAAATCTCTTATTGAAAAAGCTAACACCGAATCAGATCTGGTTGAAATTCAGAACGAGGTCATAAACATTGTAGTTGAGCCTGACTTATCAGAGGAAGGTTCTATCGATGAAAATGAGGATGTTGATGTCGATGCCTTTTTACGAGAAGCTAATGCGTATCAGAAAGAACAGTACACAGAACGCTTTATTTCTGGTGAGAATTCCGTAGATATTGTTCGTGATCTCAGAACCAACGGGTCGGCTGATCTACTGACTGATGAAGAGATTGAAGATCAAGAAGACTCTGACGAAGGAGATGCGCTGGTGTTATACAGCATGATTTTCCCCGATCCCGCCTTAGTGTTAAAAGCTGCTAAAGGGATCTGGAACACGACCAAGAAATTCACCGAATTCTCCAAGAGAATGATCGAGGGTTTTGGTAATCGTATCCGACCTATTCTTGGACGATTGTTTGCCGATCTCAAGAAAAACGATGGGAAGGTCGATAACAGTAAAGTCATAGAACCTGGGAGCGTTGCCAAGCGCCGCAGCATAAAACCAGATGATGATTCTGACGTAGACGCTAAGTTAGAAGAAGACAAAAAGAACGCAGGACAAGTAGGGTTATCTCCTCTCAATAGCGAAGAAGATATAGAAACTCCAGACACGGCTATCCCTTTGCTTTCTCGGGAAGATGCTAAGTTACTAGGACAGGACAAACAATCAGTTCTTAATCTTGCAGATGCGGTTACGGGGTCTAAGCCAGTTCGTTCCGTTATGGAGTACACGGCGTCTTTGTTTAACCTCCCACTGGGTAATGCTAAGATCATGCTTCAAAACGTGAAGGACTTTCTCCCAAACATAGCTATAACTGCTAACGCATTTTCAATGTCCACACTCCCTTCTGAAGCTAAGGTTATGAGGACTTTGCTCGAAGAAAAGTTTCCTGACCTTAAAGTTAAAAAAGATGACAAGGGTAATATTGAGATTCTAGGAGTCCTTCGTAAAGACGGGGGACCTACCCCTAAATATTTCTCAGACTTAGCGGAAGAAATACAGAGAGACTTTGAAGCGTTTGACTTTGCCAGCGATAACGTGCGCGACTTCTTCAGAGAAGTGGTAAAATTTAATCGATGGGCGGTAAAAATGGCTAGCTCAGAAGGGGTCGTTCTTGCAGAAGTTATGAACGAAGACGGAACTGGCATAGACATTGGACGTCTATCCGAGTTAATCTACGCTGCAAGAGGAAAAGTAACGCACCGAGATATACTGGACAACCCTCGTAATAGCAGAGACTACAAAAATCGCATGGCTAAAACTGGAGCCAAGGGTCAGCGTAAGTTTAAGACCGAAGCCGACGGAATTACTGCTGGGTATATTTACCAGGACCACCCTTTCGACCGGATGGTCGATCAGATTATTTCTGTTAAGGCTATGGTGTATAACCAGCGTTTGTTTAGTGACAGTGACTTCCGCTCGGTAGCCCTTCCTTCTAAAAGAACCGTAGTCACAGAAGAGCGAGTAGATCCTATCTCTGGAGAAACTATAGTTAAGAGGAAAAGTATCAAGAAGGGGGACGAGCTTCTCGAAGATGTGGTTAGGCTCGGACCTCTCTCTATGCGTGCTTCTTCGGCTGACGCCAAACAGATTCAAGACGGCATCGACCGTATTCACTCAAGCAGTTCTCTTATTACTGGACTTGCTGACCTCGCTTCTATTCCTAGTAAACTTGCCCTCGCGATTGATTTAAGTGCGATGTTCTTGCAGAATCTCTACACACTGTTCACTAAACCTTTCCGTTGGGCTAAAATAACTGGTCTCTCAGTTTCAAATCTTGCAGGTAAGCCGGAAAGACTTAGAAAAGAAGTAGCTCAGCGTGCTGACTATATTAAACTGGCTGTCCAGCACGGAGGTCAATGGGCTACTATTGCTGAAGAATTTATCAGCAACAGAGCAGAAGCTGACGTATTAGAAAGACAGAGAGACGGCGCTCAAGCAGCAGGACGTGCAGCAGTCCGACCTGTTCAACGTGTGTACACTAAGTTCGGTGAGCTTCAAGGAATTATGCAGTCACTAGCTGCGTCTTACACTTTCGAGTCCGATATCCTTCGTTTAAAAGCAGAAGGTAAGTTTACTACAGAGAACATTGCTTTAGCAGCTAAGTCTGCTGATAATATTCACGGACGAGAAAACTTAGCCCGATACGGTCTTAACAGCAACCTGGTTACAGCTAGCCGAGGGTTTCTTACAGCAGCCGGTATGTATGTTGGTTTTGCGTCGGTGGTTCTAGATTTGGCTAGCCCTAATAAACAGATTAGGAAAAATGCTACACGGCGTCTAGGTCTGTTTGCGGTAGGTGTTCATGTATCTTACTTTGCTCTCGCCATTGCTGCTGAGATGGCTGATGAAGATGAGGATGACGAAAACGCAATCTCTAGAGCTGCCAAAAAAATAGGACGTCGCATGATTCCAGGAGCAAAAGACTACCTTACAATCGATTACCAAGTTGGCAATGGAACTAAGAAGTTACAGTGGGGAGGATTCTACCGTGGTCTTATGAATGCCGTCGCCGGATCTGCTGCTCAGAACTTAGCAGACACCATGGGAATGGAGAATGCAAACATCGATAAAACTACTGTTGATAGAATGGGTAACTTTTTGGGAGGTAAGCTTCGTAGCTCCATGCACATGGCTGATCAGTTAATATCGGGTGAGGATTTCTTTGGTAATCCAGCAACTAAAGTGGAAATACTACGTGCTAACCTGATCCCACTCTCAGCCGGTCCTGCTGTTGTTGCTGCTACTGATCCAGTTTTAACCTACCTTCACAAGTCCACCGGAATTTCTTTGGTAAATCTAGACCGAATCGCAGTAGAGAAACCTGACCTCAAACTAAGCATCTTCGATACCATCTCTAACTTCGTAGGTATCAATGGGTATGTGGAGGGGGAATCAGCTAAGTTTAATCGCGCTCTCGATAAAGAAGCTAAGTCTCAGTTTAGTAAAAGTTACGACACCCTTACTATGCAAGAAGCTAGAAAAGTAAGGACAGGAGTGAACCAGCAAGGTGTATCGAAACCCAGGTTTAAGAGAAGCATGGAGCCTATATTTGAGATGAATAGGAGGCGGCTCAAGAGAGATCTAGGTGGTGTTAGATACAACAACCTAAATACTAAGACTATAGATTCTCTGATAGCAAGGTTCCCGTTTAGTGTCGTCATGAAAAAGAACGAAGAGACAACTAGAGTTCCTTTGAATCTTCAGAATAAGATGCGCGGTGAAATTGTTGAAGGTCTAAAAAAAGCAATAGACAACGGTATAGCAAACGATGCCCTCCGCCTTAAAGCGAAGGACATCGCGAACGAATCTCGTAAGGCTAACGGCTTACCTACTGTTAAATAAACGCCTCCATTGTCTCGATATCGAGAGAGATATCAACAAGTGCATCGTCTAAGTTTACTTCAGAAGAACCCTCTGATAGCTCTTCGTCTCTTTTGGATAACTCAGCCGTAGCTGCTGCCAGTATAAAAGCTCCGGCTGTCGTAGCTGGTTCGGCGTATTTTCTCTGGACTCGCAAAAGCCCTGTCGTGGTCATGTTATTTGGTGTTTTCATAGAGTGCTAAAATTATCTCGGTATGTCAGTAAGGTCGGCCCAGTTGGGGCCTATCTCCCCGTCCACAAGCACGGGTACTCTGAGGTCTACGGCTGTCTCCATTACGTGAGACATTTCTCTGAATGCTTCGTCCGACCCTCCTGGGTCTGAGAAGTCTAGTTCATCGTGAACCGTCATACGGGGTACTCCCGTCGCATCAAATATCCCGTCCTCCCAACACTTCACCATAGCCGACTTCATCTGATCAGCAGCCGTTCCTTGAATGGTGTAGTTGGTCGCCTTGTATAGTCCGGCTCGCATGATGTTTAACCCGTATTTCTTAATAGCTATCAAGCGTGGTAGAGGTATAGAATCAGCATCGTATTTACAAGGCTCCCATTTATCGAACACCACCTTTCGTCCCAGCAAAGTCTCAGAGTAACCCTTCCTACCTGCTCTTCTTGAAAAGTAGTCCATCGTATCAGACACGTAAGGTAGCGCGTCGTTGTAGGACTGAAGGAGCACCTTGGCTTTCTTGAACGGTATCCCTAGTTGAGCGGCGAGGGATTTGGCTTGAAGACCGTAGACAATACCGAAGTTAATATTCTTAATAGGTTTACGCCACTTCTTATACTTCTCCTCAGTGCTGATATCCCAACCAGCAATAGGGGCCACTAGATCTAGACACCAGTTGTGGTAATCAGTTTGGGGGTTGTCGATATACTGCTGTCGAAGACGGTCGCCGGACGACCCAACCGCATAGTGCGCGAAGATCCTGTTCTCGATAGAGGCGTAGTCATACTTACGCCAGAATGGGTGACCCTCATCCGGCACAAAGCAAGATCGGATCATATGAGCTAAGTTGTTTCTAGATGGAAGGTTCTGTAGGTTGGGATTTCTAGAGCTGAAGCGTCCGGTCTTGGCTCCTAACGGATCAAACTCCCCGAATAGTTTACCGTTGATGCTGGACTCAAGAATGTAACCATCTATAAATGTGGACTTATACTTCTTCAGCTCTTCTATATCAATGATCAGCTTACACAGATTGTGATCCGATTGCTCAAGCACCGAGGCTTTAAGTGATACCTGTCCCGTTGGAGTACGCTGAGTCTCTATCCCAAGTGAATCAAAGATAGGCCCCATCTCTTTAGGAGAACCTGTCTGCGTTCCCTTACGTCCAGTAATTTTGTCGATTTTCTTTTGAGCGTTATTAATATTTTTCTCAAACCCTTTACTTGCTTTCTCGGCTGCGTCTATGTCTACCGACACACCGGCCATACGCATCTCGATCAGTAGAGGTAATAGCTTACACTCCAAATCAAAAGAGGCATCGAGACCGGCCTTGTTTAGTTTCTTGTACTGCTTCTTAGCCAGCTCGATAGGTGCGCGTACGTCTGACTCAGCATAGAAACCCACAAGGGTAGCCGGTGTTCGGTAGAGGTTCTGCATTGCGTTAGCGCGTAAACTCTTTTTAGAAGACGGCTTTGAACTCTGTCCGAAAGCTTTCCAACACCAATCATATAGGATGCTCTCGTCCTTACCCCTAATCCCGTACCTACTGCAAGACCCGCCGAGGCTAGCATCCTCGTAGTAGTTGAGAAGTTTCTCAGCTATACGGGTATCCCACAACTTTCCCTTAACCACGACGTTCTCCTCTCTCAACCATCCCAAATCGTAGATAAGATTGTGTCCTACTTTAGTCTGACGGCTCCTTGATAGCTGCTTTCTAAGCCAGTTAAAAACTACCTCGGGATCGTGGTTATCCTCACCGTTGCACTCATGCCGTATCGGGTAGTACCTCTGCCAACCATCGTCAGTGCCTACTGCTACCCCTATTATATGGCCGACCCCTCGTCCCCAGCCAGCGCCAAACTGTATCAGTCCTGGGTCTTTGGTCTCGACATCTATGCAGATGGCTTTTGCCCTCGATAGATCGGGGAAGTCAGACCGTCTCTTCCAACCGGTCTTAGGGATCTCCGGTCTTGGGTTAAACTTGATCTTCTTCCGTTTACCATCGGACTTTAGATTAAACAGGTCAGGCATTAGCGTATGTGGTTAGCACCATCCTAAAGTGCTTCTGTCCGTTAGCATGTAGGCTCTTCATGCCCTTGTCAATATAGATAATGTTATCGATGGTAAGATCCATAAGAATATCGAACAAGGGTTTTCTGACAGTAAAGCTAAACTCTCCCCTGCTCTTGATCCTTAACTCTCCCACGGATTTGCCCTCGTCTAGAGTGTAGGTTATGCCTTCGTTAGATACCGTGACCGTGTCGCACTTGATACCCGACAACTCCTCTACTACCTGTTCGTTGATTTTAACTTCGTCTCCTTTAGTTACGACAACCCCTTGAAATGTTGGGAATTTTTCAGAGTCAATTATCTGACTGCAAACTGTCATACCGTCATCGTAGTAAAACTTGATGTGAGTCCCGTCATACGCTACACGATTTACCTTAGCGTCCAAGGTTGACATAAACTTCAGAGTGTCTATGGGAAGAACCAGATCAATATTTTTACTTAGGCCGGAAGGAAGAGCGAGTATCACTTTTCTATTAGTGGCAACTGCCATGCGGTCTTTTAAGAGAACACCTTGGAGGGCGTGCAAAGGATCTGAGGGGTTGATACATTCAAGCAAACACTTAATTGCTTTCTTACTAGGAAACTTTTTCACCTTCTCAGGTTCAGACAGTACATCGATGATAGGCATGGCGGTCCCCTCAACTGTGGTAATTGTTACTCTTTCTCTCTTGTGTTTAACCAGCATCTTACCGTTCTTGTGGGTGTAGACCACACCTTCCCTAGGCTTACGGAAGAAGTTTAATAAAGGTTTTGGAGAGAAAGCGCAGTCAAGTCCGTTTTGGAAAGGAACCTGAACGCAGAAAACACCACCATAAGATACCATCTTATTGTTGTGAAACTTAACCATAGAAGCAGCAACCGAGGGTGAGTTTTCACTGCACGATTTCATCACGTGCGTCAGTTTATTCTTGATGTCATTCATAGGTAATTTCTTCAATAGTTTGAAACTTGCAGTTCATATCAACCAGGATTTTAGTAGGATCTTTTAGCTCATCGGGCGCTCTTTCTACAGCTTCAGCCGCTGTCTTAGGGTATCCTTTGTATGCAGAAGGACGGCCGTTCTTTTTCTTTAAAGCCTTCCACCAGAATGATCGGAACCTATTTACTGGTGCTTCGTAGGCGCTCTCGGGATAGTCTCCCTTAGTAAACGATCCAGACAGCGTAGCGTAGTTAGTGCGGAAATAGTATTGTTTCGTTTGTCTCGATACACCAACTCGATAGAGTGTGGAGATGACGTCGAAGCTCTCTGTACTAGGTTCGAGGGTTTCTCTAACCATGACATCATCCTGCCCCGCCTTCTTCTCAATAGTATCGGGTGGAGGGAACTCGTATCCGCACTGAGCACAAACCGATGCTCGGGTGTGAGCATACGTCTCACACTGGGGGCATACCTTTACCGGAGCCTCGCCCTCATTACCGTCACCTTTCTGTCTTTTCGCCGGTATAACGGGGCAGTTGATAGCCCCTAGTCTTCGCGTGTTACCGGCAAAGTCCAGGATTAGACAGTTCTGCTTTGTCCCTTTCTTAATTGCTTTCAATCTTCCTGTCTGGTCACTGATATCAACCCCTTTCTTATACACGCAACGTGTCCCTCGTCCACACATCTGTACCCATAGAGCCGTTGACTGTGTAGCACGGGCGACGGCGATGAGATCGAGAGGAGTGAAGTCGTATCCGGTGGTGTAGAGACCGACGTTGACCATGGCTCTACACTTCCCACGCTCCCACTTTGCCTGCTCCTCCTCTCTTCTTTCTGATTTAGAGTGGAGACAGATCGCGCTGATACCGTAAGACTCGAACATCTCAGCCAGTGCTATTCCGTGCTCAATACCGGAGGCGAATACCATCCAGTGCTTTCGATCCATGCCATATCGAATACACTCCTCCACCACGGCTTTGTTATTCTCCATTGTATTAGAGATCTCTTCCGCCTGCTTCTTGTTAAAGTCCCCTCCTTTAATAGACATCGCGCTAACGTCGAACTCAGTAGCTGCTTTCTTGGTTATAAGCGGGGATAGGTAGCCCTGATCGACGAACCAATTAAACTTCTCAGTTTTAGTGTAGTCGAACGAGACATAGTCAACCCACTTATGCTCTGTCAGATAACCCTGACCTAGTCGATACGGTGTAGCTGACAGGTAGATGATCTTCATCTTAGGGTTTATCTCAAGCAAGCAAGAGATGAAGCGATCATACATCGAATCCTGCTCCGGCGAAAGCATGTGGGCTTCGTCAATAAAGAGGACGTTGACTTTACCAAACTCTTCAGCACGTCTATGAACAGACTGGATACCGGCGTAGATTACTCGGTTGCGTTTATCCCGCATGTTAAGGCCGGAGGAGTAGATCCCTACGTCAGCTAACTTCCACATCTTCTTCATGGCGGTAGCGTTCTGGTCGATGATCTTTGCATCGTGCGTTAAGCTCATGACCCTGTCTCGCTTATACTTGCGTGCAATCTTACGGATCAGCGCGTTCATGATAAAAGTCTTACCGACACCTGTCGGAGCCACCCCCAGAGGATTACCATCTTTGTTGTGTATATCGTTCCATAAGGTGTCTACTGCCTCCCTCTGGTAACATCGTTGTTTAAGCTTCATCTGTTAATGTCTTCCCATCTTTCACATAAAATTCCGTAGTCTCTTCCTTTAGTGCATTCCCACTCCCCACCTTCGGCGGGTTGAGAAAAGAAGCAGGAACGGCATGACTTAACGGACTCTTTTCCCTTGAAACAGTTTTCCTTGAAATCGCAGTAGGCACATCGCCAGTCTGAGTAGTTCAGACTTATGCCACGGGGGGGACGATCCGCGCCCAGGATTTGATCGGCCCTTACCTTAATCTTCTCAAAAGTCTTTGGACATGGATCGATCCACAGGATGTGGATGTCGTCGTCGTTTTTATTTACAGCAAGGAAAAGAGATCCTCCTAAACGTGGCTCGTAACCAAGATACCCTTGGACCTGATCCCAGTATTTTGGATCGGATTTTTTCAACCCTTCCTTCTTGAGCTTCTGAAACCTTTTATCGTTGTAAGTTTTATACTCAGTCTTAAATGGCTTCGTGCTCTTGGTGAACCTGCCATTAATATCTTTAGCCACACCGTCCATCGATCCCTGAAGATGTCCGTCAAAGTCTGATACGTGAAACTGTTTTCCGGTCTTAGGGTCTACGTTCCATATCTTTAGGCCAACTCCTCTAAGCATGTGCTCGAAGAAGAACTCCTCACGGTGTCCCCTCTGAAAGAGCCGCAGGATACGAGGAGGGAACACGGGCTTTGAAACTTTACGGTATCTATAGAAAGCGGCACGAACGCATGGGTCTCCTATCATCGATAACCCAAGGTGCTCCCGCTTCTTTCCTTCGTTACTAGGGATCTTTATGTGGATATCTTCCTCCCCCATGTTCATGGACCACTCGTCTATGGCGGACCTGAGCTTGTTGACATCAAACTTCATCTGTTTAAGTAGTAGTTCAAAGTGTAAAGCCAATCCTCTTCACCTTCCGGCTCCTTCATCTTTTCGTTTTGCAACCACGTCAGGTATCCACGGTCGTCCTCAACCACGTCTTTGAGCCATCGTTCTTTATGTTTACCAAAGGTAAACTTACGCATCAACACCGGCTTGTTGGTAGCCTTAATCATCTTAGCGACAACTTCCTCGTCAGTCAGTGCATTGTCGTTAATCTTCTGAACCTGCTTCTCAAGTAGATTGTAAAGCTGCTCAAGAACCAGGATGTCTCCCCACGCATCATGCGCGACAGCGTCTATCTCCATCCCAAAGTAGTATCGCAGGTACTGGAGATTGTGCCTCTCGATCTTGTAGTCTTTGTCGAGGTGTCGTATCACACGAAGGGTATCGATAACATGAGGGAACTCGATCCCTTCCTTGGCAAGCATACCGGTATCAAAGGGTGCGTTGTGCGCTACAAAGACTACCTTGTTTCTATTCTTCTTCAGGAACTTGTGCTCGTCTGATCCCTTGAACCTTGTCTTATCTGTGACCATAGTCTCTGTGATATGGTGAACAGCCATAGCACCTACCCCGATACTCACACCGGATGGCGGTTGATATAACTCGTTGACATCCCGCTTACCGCACCGATAAGCGAGCTGAATGAGACGGTCTCTTTCCTCTGTGCCGGTTGTTTCGGTATCGGCAAACATAAGTGGTAGTTTCTTCATAAAGGCTGTATGTTAATGTGGATCTCTAGTCGTGAGTTCTCTCGGTCGTAACGGTGCATAGGTCTCTCGATCTCCCATGTGCTGTCGTCTTGACCGAATGCGTCTTGCAATCCATCTTCGTAGGCTTTGCATGACGCAATTAAATTCGTGTCATCCTTACGAGACTTTGTCTTCCAGTAAGGGATATACTTAATCGATATAATAACGAAGCCATCGGGGAAGTCTAACTCCTGCTTTAGAAGATAGGCTTCCCGTCTGGCTTTCGTGCGGTGACTCTTGGTTGACGACGCCTTAGCAAAACGGTTAGGCCGTGCATTAGGAGACAAGCACCTGTTAGGCATCGGCAACTCAAGAATCTTTGTGATCATCTGATATTAAAATGGAGAGTCATCATCATCATCATCATCATCATCATCATCATCATCATCATCATCCTCATCCTCATCCTCATCCTCATCCTCATCCTCATCCTCCTCATCCTCATCCTCCTCATCCTCATCCTCATCTTCATCAGGCTCGGGTTTCTTACGGGACTTAGACTTCTTAGGCTTCGGGGTAGGAACCTCATCTTCCTCGTCATCATCCTCCTCGTCTTCGATATCCTCAGCTTCATCCCAACCTTCCGCGATGACCTCACGGATGTTGATGTACTTTCTAGAGGTCTTACCTTTACCGGAGACGGACTCGGCTGTTCGGATACCAATGTCGCTACCTTTCATCTTTTTAAAGTGAGCGGCTTTAATATTGTCTGTGGTTATACCACAGGCATCGACGATAGACCCGAAGACGTCACCCGCAATACGAGCACGGGTTTCATCATTCTTATCCTTCGGAGCGATCTCGAAGAACTGCACGTAGTTGCTCCCGTTGCTGTGACGGAGGTCAACCTTTACGTGGTGACGCTTGCCTGACTTGTCGGCTTTCACCTGCTCGTAAGACACGTTGGTCACCTGATAGTTATGCTTCCCGATAGGAAGCTCGTTGTTTGTACCGCTGTTGACGGATCCGTAGTTGCTTCTCTTGAAGCTGAATGGTGTTTTATCCATAATAGGTTTTACTTTAACGTGGACTGCATTCCGAACTCACCACTTACAGGCAGGTGACACCACAGTTTTATTTCTTCTTAATCCTGGTGCTCTTCTTCTTGAGCTTCCAGAAAATCTTTCCAAGGTGCATGTCTTCAAGCATGTCAAGACCACCTCTCCGGTTCTTGGCGAGGTAAGCCGTATCACCCTTGGCCGTGCGGAGACGACGGGCGGGGTTACCGCTCTCGTCATCAGGATCGACATCGATGAAGTAGATGTCCCCAATAAGGTAAGGGAAATCATGGTTCATCTTCTGACCCTCGAAGTCAGGTACATACTGAGTTCCTGACTTTTCCCCATCCTCATCGTAAGTATCTTCTCGCCCTTTGTGGAATAGAAATACCCAGTTCTTATCATCGTCTCGCATTTCGCGAACCATGTCATCCATCTCCTGAGCAAGGACACCGTAAGCCTGCATTGCATTCTTGTGGTGTGGTAGCTCGTCCTTCAACCGGATCTTAGACAACTCGGACATGCTATCGACAATGATCGTCTCGTAATCTTTAGACCCGCGAACGAAGTTGACAGCCTCGTCGAACTGCTCAACGGTATGAGCTTCGATAACTGGCACGTCATAAGTGATCTTCTTCTGATCACCGTAGACACGCTTAATGTTTTCGGTAGTGAGGGAATCAGCACCAGTTTTCTCTACCATTATCACAAGAGGACGTGGCGCTGTAGCTGCAAGTAGGGTTTTGCCTCCTCCAGCATCGGAGTATATGGCACACTTCACCCCGCCTTTTCCTGCCAAGTCATTGGCTGATTTAACTCTGGGCATCTTCTTCGAGGTCTTTGAATTTAATCTCAGGAAGGCCCTGCTTGGTAGTAACCCATCGATCAATCTGATCGAGGTTCTTACGAGACTCTGTTTCGTTAAGGACCCTGACCGCAACGGACGGAATGAATTGATCGTAAAGATCGGGTGCATCCGATTGGAACTGCTGCTGCTGCTCCTTGTTGCAGGTGATGGTAAGCTTACGGTTTACAGTGATGGCTACGCCGTGCATCTTCACTGTCTTGCTTCCGTGGTTTTTCACCTCCTCGGGGAGAAAGTGGTCTGCCATTTTATGACGCATCGCAGAGATCTCTTCGTTGAGAGCATTGCGTTGCGTGTGTAGTTCACTCAGCTTTTTACGTGCTGCTTCGATCTGCTTAGCAGTCGGTGTCTTCTTTTTTGCTTTCGTCATGGTGAAAGTTTGTTTAATTCTCTCCGGCTTAATTGTCCAGAGGAAAGTTTTAATTTTCTAAAAATTTTTTAAGTTGACTGAATCAGGTGAGTCGCGTAGGTCTCGGCAATGGACCGAACACTGAAGACCGAAACGAGGCAGCTACTAGCCGTATGCGACTTAACATACCAGAAAATTTCAGATAAATCAGGAGTGCCTTATGGTGCGCTCTATCACTTTGCCACCAAGGGGGACGACATGTCTTCCGAGAACATGCAGAAGCTGTATGAGTTTCTGTCTGGGAGAGTTCTCTTAGAAGGGGAGGACGGCAGTGAATAAAGTTAATATCAATTACGAAAAGCTTCCTTCTTGCATGAAGAAGCTGGATAGATGGGTGTGCTTTGACATAGCCCCCCATCCTAATAAACCGGACAGCACTCTCAAGATACCTTACATCGCAGGTAGCGACAAGAAAGCTAGGTCTAATGATCCCGAAACATTCTCCTCTTACAAAGAAGCTCTAGCCTGTGTCAATCGTGGCGAGCGCGACCATCTCGGTTTCTGCTTTATGAAAAAAGATGGTATGGTCGCCCTGGATATCGACTACACTAGTTGCCCAGAGGAGCAGGGTAAGAATAAACTTATCTTTCAAACCTTCCCATCATACAGTGAGAGGTCTGTGTCCGGCAAAGGATCCCACATCTTTATGCGTGGTGAGCTTAACGGCCGTGGTCTCCATAACTCCCATCTTGGTGTATTCGATGACTGCCGTTTCATCTTAGTCACAGGTGATATTATCGAAGGACGAGACAAGATTAATAGTGGAAACAAGGAAGCCCTTCTCTCTCTTCAAGAGGACGTGAGGACGAGCGAAGGAAAGGGATACGACTTCGATCTTGAGGAAACTGAGTGGGACGCTCAGCCATGCTGGGTCAACTACATCTGTGGATGTATCTACGGTAAAAAGTTTTTCAATCTGATCGACGGTAAGTGGGAGGGTCTAGGTTACCCTTCCCAGTCGGAGGCTGACCATGCCCTAGTCAATATGTTCTGTGACGTTACTGAGAGCAACGAGCTAGTCCGGTATTTGTTTGCCGAGTCTGGTCTCTACAGGGAGTGGAAAGCTCGAAGAGATTCAGAGTCGGGGGAGTATTCGGTGAAAGGATACATCGACTACTCGATCAGGGAGAACAGGGGGAAGAAGCTACGCGCTGCTGAAGTTAGAAAGAGGGCTGTAAAGAACATTGAGAAACGTAGAAGAGAAAAGAAAGTAGCTAGGAAAAAGAGGAGTAAAAAGAAAGCGGTGTCAGACAACAGCTTCAGTGATGATGAGATCTTCACTGTATCAAGTAAGGAAAGCTTCAACTACCCGACGGATTTGATAGATGCTGTTCCTTCCAAAATCGTAAGGTGTCTTGCTCGATACCTCTACAAGAGAAGCTACCGTCCTAATCAGCAGGTCTCTATACTTTCTGCTTTGGTGGCTATTGTTAAGGAGTGCCAGCGTGCATGGCTTACTCCTAGTGGAACGGCGTGTGTGCTAAACTTGTGGGTTCTAGGCGAGTCTGGTTGGGGCAAAGAAGCGTTCACCAAGTCTTTGGGATGGATAACATCTGACCTGATTGAAGACCACCCTCAGTATGGAGAAAGCCATGTTGGGAAGTTTGCTTCGGGTGAAGCGGTGGAGACCGCTATCTCCGAGAGCAAACGGGTTATGTCTCATGTCCCCGAAGCTGGGGCGTATTGGCGTAAGCTACTCAATCCTCACAAACCACCGCATATCGATGCCTTGTGTGAGGCTACTCTTAATACGTTTATGGCTGCTGATCCTAAGTCGTTTTGGAAAACAAGACGTAGAGCTAAGAAAGACGAGGACACCATGACGAGAGTCTACCGTCCGGCTGTTAGTATGTATGGTGAATCCACAATAGAAGACCTGTTCGGTGACCTGGATTTGTCAGCCTCTAAGACTGGCCTATTGCAGCGACAGATTTTCTTCTGCTTGAAGGAGCCGGATTACGTTGAACCTAACAACTTAAACCCTGACATGCCACGCAAGCTTCGCGATAGCCTTGTCTCCCTCTCGGAGGCAGCGGACGCGCTGGATCAAAAGGACGATACGATTCGAGCACGCATTACAAAGAAAGCCCACCACATGATCTCCAGCTATGAGAAAGAGAAGACCAACCATGGGTTTGGTAAGGCTAAGGATAAGCTAAAAGCTGAGCTTATGAACCGCTCGGCTATCAAGGTCTATCGTATGGCCACCGTATTGGCAGTAGGGGATGACTATGAAAATCCGGTGATCAAGGAGAAGCACGCCTCCTTCGCTATCAAGATGATCGAACACTGCGACCTCTCGATGGTGAAGAGGTTTAAGACTGGCGACATTGGCAAAGGTCAGGTAAAGCAAGAGCGGGACATGCTCAAAGTGATTGATCAGGTAGTCTCTGCCTCTGTACGTAACCGTCGTCGAAGCTATAGAATGTCTGAGGCTGCATCCGAGGACACGTCCATCGTCCCCTACTCACTGCTAAAAAATAAAATGAAAACTCGGACGAGCTTTTCTGGGGATAGGCTCGGCACTCTCACCGCCATTGATAGATGTATCGACAACCTGTGCCGTGCCGGAACTCTCGTCCGCCTGAGTAAGGTAGACTGTGAAGAGGATTACGACACGGCAGCAGGTCTGCTTCGATACACGGGGGACTAGTCTTGCCAGTCTAGATCTGCGTAACGCACACCCTCATCGATGTGGGTATGCCTATCGTCAACCCCTTCTTTATATGCCCTGGTCCAAATCTCACAGGACTTCTCCCCATTAGAGAAGGAGTCTGGTATCGCATATCCACGATGAGAGGTTGGGCATTTCTCGCAGTACGTTTCAGAGAGTGCTGCTTCGTATGCTAGAGTAGCTAGCTTGTCCGGCGTAACCTGCTCCATACATCTATCCGTTTGGTAGAATGGTTCATAGTCCGTGCTCTCGATGACAAGAGATACAGAGGCAGTGTAGACGCTGCTCTTCTGTTTCTCTTGAGCGTAGGCATCCAAAGCATCGGGTAGATCCTCGAAGGCGGTAACTGTCTCGACCTCAGTTAGCTTATCCATCACCGATAACAACACTGATCTACCGCCTCCAACCCTGATGTAGAGAGATCGAGAGTTTGACATCACCGTCCGTTCCACCATGTCCCAGATCCCTAGAGACCTAACATGTCTGGAAGGTGTATGCTCAGTCACTGTGGACAGACCGTGGAACTGACTAGGAGATAGTCCGGTGAGTTCATTAAACTTACGCTCGAAGTCCCAGTCTTGGCAGCTACCATTATCGCTAGGGGTCACCAGTTTTTCTTGAAGAACTTTAATGTGGTTCATGCCTTGCCTGTGATTTGGGTTGCGAGAGCGTGAGCGATCCCGTCGTAGGTAACGGACTTAACTTTACCACGGTCGGCTACTGGCCCCATCGATGGTCCGCCGCAGGGTGACTGGTTCTTCCATCTCCACTTGCCAGCGTGCTTCCCTTTACTTACTTGGTATCCGTTCTCTTCTACGGACAACATGTTAGTTGCTGTCAACTTGCTGGCGTTCTTTAACCACAAGCATGTCTCCTTTGTTTCGGGGTCACCAAACCAATAGGGTTGTATTATCTGATCAGGCTTTCTCCACATGGACGAAAGGAATCCTTTGGGATTCTCTATCACTACCTTCTCTGATGAATCCCAGATGAGCTTGACGAACTCGATAGCATCGGCCCTTGCCTCACGCCTCTCTTTTCCAACCAGCTTATCCGGTCCTAGTTTCTGGTGATACCCGACTCCAGGATACTTCTCGTAGTCAGGATCCTTAAAGGCATACGCCGCACTCACGGTGAGGTAGGTGCAGGGAGGGAAGGCGTACACCTCATCCCACTCCATCGACAGGTAGGGTGTCACATCTCCGGTGATATGCCAACCGTAAGGACTTCGTGTGTCGAGGATGTCACAGGATACTGCGTCGTGTCCGAGGGCAGTCAGTTCGTCTCTGACCTTACCGGACTCCTCACATGCTACGAGGATTCGTTTAGCACCTGCCTTGAACTGGCTGATGAACGGGGCTGCGAGGGTGGAGGCAGCTAGGGCTAAGGCCACCGCTGCACCTGCAACCTTCTTAGTTGGTGCGTGACCTCGGCGGATAGTTATCTCATCCGGCCCGACCGTGATGTCAACGTGAGTTGCATCCTCTCCGAACACATCCAAGATCTCGTTCGTGTTCGTGTCGATGATAGGTCTAACGTCAGTGCCAGCAACTTTTCTCTGCCGACCTTCCGTCGATCTACTAGGTTTACTGTAGACGATCTCATCGTTGTGGTGATCGAATCGCGAATAGAATTCGTCACCTCTCTCCCATCCTTCAGCAGCGAGGGCTTGTCCCTCGATCCAGATTCGGGCTTTGCTTCGGTTCTTACCGATACGTAATGTTTTCTTCATGGTTCTAGTTGTTTGTTTTTTTAAAGACCTAGATTTTTAATCGCTTCGTTGCGACGTTTCTTGGCTAGGTCAAGGTTAGTTGTAGTTGTGTAGGTTACCCCTGCCAAACTGACACGGTAGATAGTAGCTTCGTAGATACCATCCATGCCGTCGGGGTTAGCCTTGGCCGATGCGATTAGATCGCTAGACCGACTACCCCTCCATTCAGCTCCGTGCTTCTTCTCAAGCAGATCGAACACAGCGTCACGTACTTCCCGTGATCTACTGATATCAGTCTGCTTAGTTGAGCGAGCTATCATTACGCCGTTCCTATAGAACATGGCTCGATAGACCCCTCCACGTTGAGAAAGACCGTAGTCCTCTCCCTTCTTTTCTACCAGCTCGAAGATATCACCTTCGGATACATGACCGAGAACCTCTTTGGCGAGGTCGGCCAGTGTAACCTGTGTTCGTTCTGGATTCTCTGTAGTCTTAGCTACCTTTCTTGTTTTCATTTTTGTCTTGGGTTTGTTTTTCTTTGTACTCATGGTTAGAGATTGTGTTGTTTCTACAGATACAAGGGACTCTCTGATGCGGTATGTCCGGTTCGTATGACCGTTCCAAGTTGTAACCCTTGTCATCACATATCCAGCAGTCGTAGTTTACTTTTTTATTCTTACTCATAAAACATGTCCTCGTAATCCTCGTCGTCGTTTATAATCACAGCTTTGATCGGTATAAAATCGTCGGCTGTAAACCCGTCACACATCATAGTTATCGACCCGCCTCCTTGTGATTCGGGTAGGAATACGATGCGGAAAAACGAGTCACTAGGTTGGTATGCTATCTTGATGGACGGCATGATCCCCTGCTCCCACAGATCGGCGATTGAGTCGTTCCTGGGTATCCTCATGTGGAAAACACAAAGGACGTGCGTGTTGTATTTGTCTGCCCGTAGAGCAGGATCAAACGTGTATCCGTCATAGACGATC
>Ga0181401_1000308_pt1 | contig 20643 bp, 31 predicted proteins | sample 24SPOviralmetaG_FD_130130 | JGI IMG/M metagenome (GOLD analysis project Ga0181401, IMG submission 130130) | Marine viral communities from the oligotrophic San Pedro Time Series (SPOT) site, San Pedro Channel, CA, USA - 24 SPOT_SRF_2011-07-20 | ecosystem: Environmental > Aquatic > Marine > Strait...
GGACAAATTAATGTTGATGTTGCTAAACCAGAGGAACTTATTCTTGTAAAATATTTCCGTAATAGTTTTCTAGCAACTAAAGTTAGTTTCTTTAATCAGATATTTGATCTCTGCGAATCAATGAATGATATTGATTATGATGTAGTAAGAAAATTTATAACCATTGACGAACGCATAGGAGATGGTCACAGTAGTGTAACAGAACAAAGAGGCTTTGGCGGTCATTGCTTTCCAAAAGACACACAGGCGATAGTTAATACAGCAAAAGAAAAAGATATTGATTTATCTGTCCTAAACGAAGCAATTAAATATAATAATAAAATCAGGAAAGACTAATGAAAGAAAAAAAGCCTAAATTAGACTTTGGTCCTACGAAGGAAGAACACGGTTGGTTCTATTATGTATGGAATTGGAAGACCTATGTTTTTTATTTGTTACTAGTAATAGCAATGGTCCTTTCGTTTTTAGATCAAGGTATAGCAGGTGCCATAATAGCAGTACCAATTATGTACGGGTTAAAATTCTTAGGTAAGTTATTATGAAAATAGTAGCAGGCGGTTGCTCTTTTACTTACAATAACGAAATGACTTGGACTGGTGAAGTTGCCCAAGATTACGACTTAATCAATATGGGTTCGTGTGCTTCTGGTAATGATTACATTGCTAGATCAGTTATACATCAACTTGAAAAACAGGACAATCCATTTTTAATTTGTCAATGGTCTGGAGTACACAGAAAGAGCTATTACATAGATCAACAGCATATCCTTGCTAAGACGCTGTCTAACAGCGATTGGCCGGATTGGGCTGGAAACTATACAGATATAGATAATGATGCTGTTAAACAAGCGGATTTCTGGGTTAAAACCGGTGGAAACAACATACATACAGCAGGATCAAACGAATTAATACATAAGCATTTTGTTGAACCATATGCCAAGTATTTCTATTCAGATGAACAAGCACTTGTGGAATCTCTTGAAAATATTCTCAGAGTACAGTATTATTGTAATACAAGAAACATAAAAAATATTATGTTTTGGTGGAAAACAGAATTAGAAAATTATAAGATGTTAAAGTACAGCAAAGAACTTTACGAACAAGTACAAAAACAAAATACAGTTTGGCTCGAACCTTTAGGAGACTGGTGTGTAAAAAATACCACACTGCAACAACAGGAACTAGATAAAGGATATCACCCAACAAAGATACATCACGATGAGTATGCTAGACAAATTGTAATACCAGCTATAAAGGAGAATATAAAATGAATATAGCAAACCTAAGAGAACAACTTAAAATAGATGAGGGTGTTAAGTATGAAATATACAATGACCATTTGGGTTACCCAACATTTGGTATAGGACATCTGATCACAGAATGGGATGAAGAATACGGGCAACCAGTAGGAACACCAATCAGTGAAGAAAGAGTAAATGCAGTGTTTGATAATGACGTTGCAACTTACGTCAGCGAAGCTAAAAAAGTATTTCCAAATTTAGAATCACTACCAGCCGAAGCACAAGAAGTAATTGTAAATATGTGTTTCAATATGGGTGCACCTAGGCTGTCCAAGTTTAAAAAATTTATTGCGGCAGTCAATGAAGCTGACTGGACAACAGCAGGAGTTGAAATGCTTGACTCACGTTGGGCAAAACAAGTTGGTAATCGTGCAACAAGATTGAAAGATCGTATCACAGCATTATGATAATAAAAAAAGTTAATCCCTGTCAATACGAAGAACTAGAATCTATTTCAAGATTCTTACACAACGTTGACTATGATAGTAATCCAGATGACCAATATTGGTATGAGGTAGCTTGTTATGGATCAGGGATTGACGACCTATGGCAAACTGATGCTATGCAAAAAATAATACCAGACTTACAATCAGGCAAGGCAAGATTGGCTATTTGCTATTTGCGAGAAGTAGCTTTTGGTCACGATGATCACGTTGTTATGCAAAGCAAGATTGGTAAAGACGCTGTTGAAAAATACAATATCGATCCTAAATTAATATATTATTTTTATAACAGCATTCCAAATCATTTAAGAGATTTGTTTACATATCCAGTAAATGTTATTCCAGTTCCATATTTTGAAATGGATTTTGTGCATAGATATAACTTAGGTTTAGATATATGCACTGATACAGAAACCGTATCTAAAAAACCACAACGTACATTCCTTGATATGAATGGTAAGCCAGACAAGTATATGAGATTAAGGCACGTAGTACATCTATGGAATAAAAGATTGATAGATAATGGCATAATAAATTTATTAAGAACAGACGAAGACATAAGAAGATTTCCAGATAAAAATGACTATTACGACATAGTTAAAGATATCATCAATGAAAAGGATTGGAAGAAGTTTTGCGAGTGGTGGCCACAAACATTTGACGAAGCAGACGTAGAACAAAACTATGGCAAACATTATAGTGGGTATCCTTTTGATAAGAAATTATTCTTAGATACTTTTATGAGTGTAGTCAGTGAAACACATAGTGGTGCTCATAATTGTAATCCTGAATTTTTTATAACTGAAAAAATTGTAAGGGCAATAGGTAATTGTCATCCATTTGTAGTATTAAGTACTCCAAACTATCTTTCAGAATTAAAGTTACTAGGATATAAAACATTTGAGCCTTACATAAACGAATCATATGATAGTGAAGAAGGCACCGAATTAAGAATGGTGAAAGCAATAGATAGTGTCAAACAAGTTTGTGATAAAGGAGTACCTATTGAATGTATTAATGTTGCTTTGCATAATCAACAAAATTTAATTAACAGATATAATGACACAATGAGAATGTTAGAAGGAATATTCAATGACTGATATACCAATGCTAGTAGCCGGAGGAGATAGTTTTACTGCTCACTTAACAGAACCAAATATTGCTTGGCCCAACCACATCAAAGACTGGATTGCATCAGTTAGGATAGTAGCTGAAATGGCCAGTGATAACGAACTAATTGCTAGGAATGTCATCAAAGGATTACAAGACAATGATGCAACGCATTGTATAGTTGGTTGGAGTGATCCAAATAGATTCAGCTTGTATGTTAATCAAGAACATCCGTTGTATCTAGAAATGCACGATAAAATGAAAACACACGCAGGATTTACTAATCAAATATTAACCGGTGAGTGGCATTGTAGTACTCACGGAAGTTTTATTAAGCCGGGCGGTGGATACAGTGAATGGAATACTGACAGTGAAATAGTAAATAAGTTGATAAAAGATTACATCAAAAACTTTCATAGTAGAGAACATCAGATGATGAAAACATTTGAATCAATGTTATTAGTACAAGAGTACTGTGCCAATAGAGACATAGAGCTTTTAAATTTTAAGGCGTGGGATCACGATTTGTTTCATACAGATTATCCAATGACCAAACATCTAGAGAAACTGATTGACAAAGACAATTGGTGGTTTTATAATAAGAAAGCCGGCGTCAAAGAATGGTGTCAGGACAAAGGCGACGATGAAATGCCAGGTGGGCATCCAACTACAGAGTATCAATACCTATTTGCGATTAGTGTTATTGAACCATTTATCACGGGAGAATAGTTTGAAAGAAGATAAGAAGTTTGAGTTAGCAGAACTGAAGGACATCGATACCAATGAGGATCCGGTAAGGCCTGAACTCAATCTTGATTTTAGAACAAGTTACGGAAGAAAAATATATGGCATCAAAGATGACAACGGAGAAATTGCGGCTGTTATGTGCTTTGCTTTTACAAACGAAGTGCCAGTTTCTGTCAACGATATGGATATATTGAGTAAAGATGCGGCATTACAGGCTGTACATAAAGCAGGACAGCAAGGTAGCATTGCTGTTGCTTACACTGTATGGGCAAGGAAAAAAGGTGGAGGAAAACACATAGTCAACGAAGTATACAAAATGATTAAACAATCAAGTCATCTTAATAGATTAGTTACACTATCTCCGCTGACTGCTATGGCAGAAAGATTTCATCTCAAAAATGGTGCTAAACTATTGCAAGTGAATGATGATACACAAAACTTTGAATACGATATTGAGCTGGAACAATGGGAAAAGTTTCTTGCAAGAGTAAAGAAGATCAAAGACAAAATACCTTTCTTGAAATGATAATCACAGATCCTTTTTACAAAGCAACTCCTAGCAACAATGCTCCACATTTATTTTGTGACGATCCTTTGCCTGAACTAAAGCATTACAGCAACAACGATGAATTAGTCATAGTTGAAATACAAGAAGCTGATTACCCAGGACCTGAAATGAATGATGGTACCCCAGTTATGCACAAAGTAGAGCAACTGTTAAAAGAGTACAACAAAGATAAAATTACGTTTGTCACAGCTGACCTTGACATCGATACTGTACCTTTTGCAGGTAAAGTAAAACACTATCCTTTTCATTTCTTAAATATTCAACGAGCACAACAGAGTGTAAAAGAAATAAGCACACAAAGAAAAAAACATTTTTGTAGCTTTAATGGAGCGATCAAATATAAAAGAATTGAATTCGTACAGTTTTGCGAAAAGCATAATTTAATCAAAAATAATTATGTTAGTTTAGTTGGTAATTACGATCACGGATATCATACACAACGTTATACGTTTAAAAATTATTACTTGGATAAAGATAAAGACCAACTGAATAATGATGATAAGAGCGTTCCTCTAGAGATTTATAGTAATAGCTTTTTAAATATCATTAATGAAACTCACGAAGAACAACACGTATTTTTTACTGAAAAAACCTGGAAGCCTTTGCTGAATGGACAAATGTTTCTATACTACGGTGTAGGAGATAAATCAAGGTACTATGAAGAATTACAGAAACTTGGATTTAAAATGTTCAATGAGTTTTTTGATTATGAAAAAGATACATTGGATGAAGTAATAAAATTTTGCAATACTGATATAGCAGAAATACAAACTAAATTTGAAATAGTTAAACATAAACTAGAACATAATAAAAAGTTAGCTGAAACAATAGATACAAAACAAATATGGTAAAAATATATAGACATAATAGGTTCTATCACGAATTTGAATCTGCAACTAGATTTATAGATGTCGAATATGTTGCCAATGAAACAGAGTGCGACTATGTTGCAGTAGCTTGTTCAGATAACAGTCCAGTATTTGAAGGTATCACAAAACCTATACTATATTCTTATATCAGAGAACATCCATATACGCACGACGAATACCTACAAACACAATTTGAAAGTTTACAAGCAAACCAGGACATCACTATCTTTAGTCTAAGTAGTTTTGAACACTTTGCACCAGGCAGAAAAAATATTATCATAGATCAGTTTGAACTAGATGCCTATGACAGACTGTTCGTTAAAAAAGAATGTCCTACGGTAAAATCTAACTTTGGTGCTCTGAAATTTTTGTTCCTAGGAGGAAAAGCAAATAAACAAAATAGGAAACCATTACTGGATTTATTAATCAAGAACGATCAGTTCAAGCAAAGACTTGAATGGAGTATGTTTGGTATCAAGGATCATCTCGATGATATAACAATAGAAGATAACCATTATATCGGATATCCATACGACAGTGCATTGTATCAAAGAACTAACTTTAGCATAGTCGCTGAAACACACTTTGATGGTAATCAAGATTTCCACCCAACAGAAAAAACTTACAGAGCTATTGCTAATATGCACCCTTTTGCAATACTAACAACTCCTTATTTTTTAGTGCATTTAAAAGAGAGAGGTTATCAAACTTTCTCTACGGTATTTGACGAGAAATACGATATAATTAAAGCACCACACAATAGACTTACTAACTTTGTCAATGCATTATATGAACTAAATCAAACAGATATTGACTATCGTTCCTTTGAAAATATAGCACAAAATAATGTAAATACACTTATACATAATGCAAAAAACACTAGAGAAATAATCAGAAAAGCGTTACAATAAAATAATGAAAATATTAACTTCGGGCTGTTCATTTACACACGCAAAAAATAGTTGGGCTAACCAATTAAAGTTGCAAGGATACGATTTAACAAACGTTGCTGAAGGCGGTGGAGGCAATGAAATGAATACAAGAAATATTATCCAATCTATCCATACCAGATGTCCAGACATAGCCATATTACAGATATCAGGTATTGACCGTTATGAATTGATAGTAGATGGAAAAGTCAACTATGAAAGTGATGCTGTTGTGCCTAAAGGAAAATACACTTGGATTAAAAGTACGGGTGACATTGCCTGGGCCGATGGAGTAAACCCAGTTGTCTCAAAACCTCTCACAAACTATATGAAGTATTGTTATAACCTTACACATCAAATACTAAGAACATTACATTGCATTAGTAATTTCCAAGATGTGTGTGATGCAAGAGGTGTTGTATCAAAATGTTTTTTATGGCAAAAAGTTTTCGACACTGAAGTACAAGGTATTATCAATAACAATGAAGAATTAAAATTTTGGTACCAAAAGATTGACTGGGATAAATTTTGGTTCCATAAAGACAGATTAGGATTATCCGAATGGGGAATTGATAATGGCTATACTGGAGATCTAAATGAAGATAAAATTAATAATCCACCTCAGGGTTGGTACATCAATGATATATCCGGAGAGAAAGAAATGGTAGGTCATCCTTCAACAAAATGTCATCAGATGTTTGCAGAAAAAGTCGCAAAGAAATGGTTTACTGCTTAAATGGAACTCAATCTATTGTATCAAACACAGACTGAAGAAAATGGCTTTATAGCCAATAGTATTCCATATTGGAAACGTACTCCAGAATATTATAAGAATTGGGGCAATGTAAAATTTAATTATATGGAAGAAATGTTTGATTATGCAGGAGTAAAATATAACAAATGTACATTAGAACACGCACAAAAAAGCAATCAAACTTTTTGGTATCATATACAGCCAGAGTGGATTGATTTAAGTTTCTTCTATGAAAATGTTTTCCATTACATTGATGATGATTATCTAAGAGCAATAAGAATGGAAGACAATGTAAAGATACTTTTATGGTTCCCATCGGAAGGTTTTCATTTAAGTATGCCAAGATTTATTGAAGACATTATGTATTCATTAGCAGATAAAGGAATACCAGAAGAAAAACTTTATATAGTTTTTGGCGATTTACGTATTGAAGAAAACTTTAAAACATATCTTAAAAAGAAGAAGATTGATTCAAAAATAAAAACTTTTGGACTTAATATATTTGAATTAAACTATTGGATAGAAACTAACAGAATGTATTTTAGTAAAAACAGAATGACTGAAATAGATCCAGGTGCTGAACTAGTACATCAATCGGAAGTTAACTTTGAAGAACATAGAACAAAAAGATTTGTGTGTAGGAATGCCAATCCAAGACCACACAGAATATTTGTTGCTAGTCAGTTGTATAAAAAAGGTTATGATAAACTCGGATACATTAGTTTCTTGAACAGGTATTATACTCCTGGCGTTCCTCATAACATAAACGATTTTACTAAAGATGAAAAAGTATTAGAAACAGCAATAGAAGATATGAAAGAGTTTCTGGCAATGACTCCTATTATACTAGACGATGATGCAGAAACAATTGGTAACAATTTAAATCAAAGACGTATGCAAAAACAACATTACTTAAACAGTTACTTTAGCATCATCAACGAAACCGTATGCGATAGCTTTCCGGGTGATCCGTTATTCATAACTGAAAAAATTTATCAACCCATATTACAGTTACATCCTTTTGTGGTGTTTGGCTCTAGAGGCACACTAGAATATCTACAGGATACCGGTTACAGAACATTTGATAAGTTTATGTTGATAGAAGAAAAATATGATAGAGCTACTAACTCAGCTGATAGAATGGATCAGGCAATGGAATGTGTTCGTAGATTATGTGCTTTTGATATGGAAATATTACACAAAGAGTACATAAAGATATTTGATGATCTTGTATACAATCAACAGCATTTTTTAAAACTAAACAGAGAAGAATATTTGGAGAAGTTTGTAGAATGGCTAAAACAATAGATTTAATACTTGGAAGTGATCACAGAGGTAGAGATTTAAAATATGAAATTAGCGACTGGCTCTCAGGTGATTATGAAACAGGCTCGTTGTTTGATATAGCTACAATGTGGGATTGTGGAACACACAAAACAGCTTCTTGTGATTATCCTGATGTCGTAAAAAAGTTTGCAGAACATTTTGACATATATTCACACGGTATTTTAGTGTGTGGTTCTGGATACGGAGTTAGTATAGCGGCTAACAGATTTTCGTATATCAGAGCAAATGTATGTAGAACAGTACAAGAGGTTCAAGCAGGTAGACAACACAACAATATGAATGTATTATGTATAGGAGCTGACTTTACAAGTTTTAGTCAAGCTCAACAGCTAATAAGTACTTTTATTAAAACTAAATTCGAAGGTGGTAGGCATCTTCGAAGAGTAAAGAAGTTAGGCAACATAACATAGGAGGATTATGCCAAAGTTTGAAGGAATCAATAGAGCATACGCATCAGGTGATGATTATCAATCACCGGAAGAGCTACAAAAGAAGTTAGATGAGAAGATGAAAGAGTTTTTAGCAAAAGGTGGTAAGGTAGAGAAGTGTCCACCAGGTGTAGCTAAACTAGGAGTAGGGTCATTTGATAAAGGTAATAAACCAAGATACACCGAAGCAGAAATAAAGAAACAATGGAAGCTAGACAATGACATCAAAGAATAACACAGTACAACTATTAGAAGAAATAAAGAAACACAGGAACGATATGGTTGCTAGGAATTATCCTTTCCAACAGTTAACTAACTTAATATACAAATGGGAAGATATTTTAAGAGAAGAGTCTAAAGTATCTGCCACAGACGAATCAAATATATCAGCCAGTTATGATATAGGTACTGTTGCAGTAACAGAAAATTTTTATGACAGTTCTCCTAGCGATGTTGAACCAAATAATGGAGAACCAAAAACTAGGTTAGAACAAATGGCTTCGTTAAAATACGATCCAATTTGTGATTAGGAGAATTAATCAATGAGTAAGACAATCGTAGAATTTAACCTAGATAAAGAATCATCTGTGTCTAATGGCGTTCGTAAAATACAACATTGGATTACATCAAATAAAAATCTGGAAGAAACACATCATATAGCTATAATTAGAAAACTCGAAGGTGAAATTCATTTTTTACAGAAAGATGATTTTATGTTGTCTTTGGTTGATTGCTTTGTTAGGTGGAACGGATCAGGATCTTTAGTAATGGCAGATGATAACTTAGAAGTCAATGCAGGTAAATGGTTTGTAGGATCTGAATTAAAAAAATGTCCAGTGAGTTTGATACCACAGCCTTTTTCATTGTTAGCAAGAACAATAGGATATCTTAACGATAAGACATTGACACAACCTAAGAATGTTGCTAAAAAGACAAAAAAATTTATATGCTTGAATGGAGCCGCAAAGCCTCATAGAGCTAGATTAGTTTCAGACTTATACATAAACAACTATGATCAAGATGGGTGGATTAGTTGGATCAATAGATATGGCGAACTCAATCATAAAAAACATTTCCCAGATCCTAGATTTCAAGGACAAGAGTTGTTGCTTGACTATGATGCAGTAACAATAGATCAAGAGTCTAACCAAGAACTATTACCAACGCAGTATCATTATGCTGGTTTTGAAATAGTTAATGAAAGTATTGTCAGTGATACTAGCACATTTTTAACTGAAAAAATATGGAAACCTATATTACATAGAAAGATTTTTATTGTTAACGGCTGTAAAGGAACTATGAAATTCTTAATAAAAAATGGATTCCAACCTTATAATGAACTATACAATATAGAGTTTGATAAGTTACCTTATGTTCAAAGATACGATGCGATGTGGTTGCAGTTAGAAAAATTAATGGAACACACAGCAGACGAATGGACGGGTATATATCAAGATAAAATAATTAAAGATAAAATTGAACACAACGCATCTGTGTTTAGAAATATCGTTGAAAAGAATTGGCGTACTGTAATAAATGAGCTCATCTAAAAACAACTTACTAAATTCAAAAAATTTCTGTATGATTCCTTGGACTCATTTACATACGTGGCCTGATGGAAGAATACTGACTTGCTGTATGAGTCCTAGCGATAAACCTATGGGCAATCTAAAAGAAATAACATTAGAACAAGCCTGGAACAGTGAACAACAAAAACAATTAAGAAAAGACTTATTGTCAGGAAAACAAAATAGTATCTGTGATCGTTGCCACGAAATGGAAAGAAATGATATATCCACAACAAGACAATGGGCGAACAAACATCTTGCAAAACATATGGATGTTGTAGAATCAACTAAAGAAGATGGCACAGTTGATAAGGTAAATTTACCTTACATAGATTTTAGATTTTCAAATATATGTAATTTTAAATGTAGAACTTGCGGTCCTGAATTATCAAGTAGTTGGTTTGATGACCATTCGAAGATATGGGGGAAACCAGATCATAAAAAAATTATTAGGCCATACAAAGATGAAAAAACTTTTTGGGAAAAAGTTGAACCATATATGGACGGACTAGAAGAAATATATTTTGCAGGTGGTGAGCCTCTCATAATGGAAGAACACTATAGAATATTGAAACGTCTTGTTGAAAAGAAAATGTTCCACGTCAAGCTAAAATATAATACTAACTTCAGTCAAATGACTTATAAAGATATTGATGTTATGAAAGAGTGGGATAAATTTGAACAAGTAGAAATTGGTGCTAGTCTAGACGCTAGCCACAAACGTGGAGAGTATCTACGTAAAGGACAAAGCTGGCAACAAGTTGAAGATAATCGTAAACGTATGTTTGATACCTGTCCAAGGGCGTATTTCTTTTTGGCAACTTGCCTTGATGTGTTTAACAGTTTCCACGTGCCTGACTTTCATATTGATTGGTACGAAAGAGGGTGGATCAAAGACGAAGGTAGTTTAATCAATCCATTGTTGACTCCAGCGTATCTAAGAATACAAATGTTACCCGCTCCATTAAAAGATCAGTTAAGAGAAAAATATAATACTGCACAAGAGTGGATGGATAAGAATACTAAAAGTAAAAGTAAAAGATATGATGCATTAATAAAATTTCTCGATGAAGCAGACTACTCACACAAGATAAAAGAGTGGTATAGAACTACTGAACGTCTTGATGATATGAGAAATGAGAACTGGCGTGATGTGTTTCCTGAATTACAAGACTTACCAAAATATATCAAATAGTTTATTTAAATTGATAAAACCGAAGCATTGTAAGGGTCGTACAGTGGGGTCAAAGCCATCACCTGGGGTGCTAGTACCCTCTAAATAACAGTGTTTATTTGATTATATCAATAAAGATTTGAGTGCCGTTGCTAACTCGGTATTACCTTTGATGTCAAAATGATACCCATTGTCAATTACATATTTGTCAAAGTCTATTTGTTCTTGTACTATTATTTTATTTGGTACATCAATCACAAAGCTATCATTTAGCCAAAACAAGTGAATGACTTTTTTGTTCAATCTTTTTACATACATATCACAATAATCAATAGTTTCTTGATACTTGTCAAACATCAAAGGATGAAGTCGTTCTTGTTCTAACCAATATTTGATTCTATCTATGATGTCTTTAGATTCCAACGAACTTTTTCTTTTAATCTCAGATAACATATGTTGAACCAACTCTGTGTCTTCGTTTGCAACTATACGTTCAGCTAGTCCGACCGTTAAATGATAATAGCTCTGGGTGTTGTCCCATAACTGAATATAATTTTTATAGACGTCGTGGTCTCTTGTGATACGCTGATACTTTTGCTTAGGAGAACTGAACAACAACATTCCTCTATCGGGTGTAGTGTGTTGTATCACATAAACATCAGGATCATATTTTTTATGTAAATACTGTAGTGTTTGCGGATAGTTGAACCAACTGGATCCTTCTCTACCAGCATTAATTACTTGATTTTTAATGTTGTCCTTGTTTAGTTGTTCGTGTATAATGAAAGGATAAGTACTAGTATAATGTAGTTTATGTCCTTGTGTCCAGCTACAACCAATGAATGCGATGTTTAACATATGAAAAATAAATTACCTCAAAATTTTTGTATCCTACCTTGGACAGCTATGGAAGTACAACCCAATGGAACTGTAAAACCTTGCTGTATGTATAAAGATACACTAAAAAAGCCAAATGGTCAAGAGTATTTAATACAAAAAGATGATATCCAAGATGTATTACAAAGTGATGAATTAAACGAAATAAAACAACGTTTTCTTTCAGGAACCCAGCCACGTGGATGTCATAGATGTTGGATGGAGGAAATATCTGGAAAAGATTCTAAACGTATAAGAGATAATCGCAAATATCAAAATTTAATAAATGAAGATGTTATATTCGATGAAGCAACGCCAAGATATCTAGATTTAAAATTAGGTAACATATGTAATCTCAAGTGTAGAATATGTGGCCCTCAATATAGTTCTAGATGGATCAGTGAACAAAAAAGATATGACAAAATAGATGGAATAGTAAAAGATTATGAAAGGCTTGACTGGCCAGAAAAGTCTGATAAGTTTTGGCAAACGGTTGAGAGCCTAATACCTAACCTAGAACATTTAGATTTCACAGGCGGTGAACCTTTTATGATCAGTCAGCATTTTGACTTGTTAGAGAAAATAATTGCAAGTGGCAGGGCTAACAAAGTTTCACTTCACTACAATTCAAATGGCACACAGCTACCAATGAATGCTTTGAAAAATATTTGGCCTGAATTTAAATATGTTGATGTACACTTTTCAATAGATGGATATGAAAAGCATTTTGAATATCAAAGGCATCCAGCTAAATGGCAAGATGCGTTGGCCACAATGAGTGTGTTTAAACAATATCAAAAACCAAACTTTGATATAAAGATTTGTCATACTGTTAATATTTTTAATGTATTTTATTTGCCTGAATTTTTAGACTGGGCAGATCAATTTGGAATGAACGTTTATCTTAATAATCTGCACGAACCAAAATATTATAACATAAGCAGTATACCTTACACAGCTAAAGTAAAGATACAAAAGAAACTTGAAAATTATAGTGAACGTAATCTACACAGTGTAATTAATTTTATGATGAATTCTAATACCCAAAGCCAATTCAATATGTTTGAAAGACATATTAAAAGAATGGATATCGTTAGAGACGAAAGTTTTGAAAAAACATTTCCTGAACTTGCTTTGATATATAAAGGAGTTACAGTATGAAACTAGAACTAAAAGCAAACGAACAAATTAAAAGAACTGATCTGTATTGTGCAAATTGCGGAAGGCCTGCACACGATGGACCATTATGGGAAACTATGCTCGATGGAGATAACAAGCCGGTGACGATCGAGGTTTGTAAATTTTTTAGAGTTCAGAATAAGGAAAAGTAAATTGGAAGATCATATTTTCAAATTTGAAATAGATTATGATAAAGAACAACTGATTAAAGAAAGTAAGTTGTTTGACTACAAACCTATTAATACACAAACACTTAATAACATATACGGAACTAGTGAAAACAACGACGACTTGTCTTTTATCAACAGCGATACTGCTTGGTGGAAAGATCAAGAATCGTGGAACACTTCATTTCAATTAAAAGAAGATAATTCTAATCTAACTGAAAGTGTAAGATTAACAAAACTGTTTAAAGAAATTGTTGGAACTGAAAATGTTAAACCAAACTTCTTTACACAAACAGTTGGTACCGAAGTTAAAACGCATCGTGATGTGGGCACTCTCTGTGCTGTAAACTTCATAATAAACGGTGGTGAAACACCAGTTGTATTTGATGGAATAGGCAAAGATACGTATACCGTGGCACTTCTAAATGTAAATGAAGACCACAGTGTTCCTACACAAACAGGAGAAAACAGGCTACTTTTCAAGCTAAGATTTACTTCGAATAAGTATAATGAAGTCAAGGAATCTATTGCAGATTACTTACTAAAAGGATAATATAGGAAAAATAGATGATTAAATGGTTGAAAAATATTTGGTACGAAGTTAAAGTATATTATGCATATAAGAAAAAAATAAAAGAACTCAAAAAGAGAGATCCTTTTATTTACAAATAAAGAGAAAGAAACAAAGGAAAAAATGAGTACAATTAAAGGTAAAATAAAATGGTTTAACCCTACCAAAGGATTTGGGTTTATCGAAAGAGACGACAAAGAAAAAGATGTATTTTTACATTCATCAGCAATAAGAGAAGCTGGATTACAATCAGTCAATGAAGGTGATACAGTTGAATTTGGAATTGAAGATAGAGATAAAGGTCCGTCAGCTATTAACTTACAAGTATTGAATAGTTAATAAAAGTTGTAAGGTACTAACACTAACAGCAGGATAATTTATGGCAAAGAAATCAAGTAAGAAAACATTTGAATTGAAGATGTTAGTACCTGAAGAAAACAAGCCAGACACAGGAACAAGATACTATGTTCGTAAACCTACCAAAGGTGAAAAGAGATCAATGAAAATAAGAGTAAGAAAATATGATCCTGTTGTTAGAAAGCACGTTTGGTTTGTTGAAAAGAAAATGCCTAAGCATTCAGCATAATGGACGATGAAGACTTTTCACCCAGCTGGGATTTTAGAGATTGCAGATTAGAGAACAACGGTCTGATTCCTAAAAAATGCGGCTACAATAAAACATTCAGATATAAAGTTCCACTTAATTCTCACGGCGTCAACGGCAGTATGATTGATTGGTGTACTAACAACTGCAAATATAATTGGGGTTGGCACTTTGAACCAACTGATCAAAAATTAGATGGGTATGAAGAACATACACATTGGAACGAAGACAGAGCAGTTGTTAGCTTCTCAAATAAAAAAGAAGCATTCTTGTTTAAACTAAAAGCAATGTAGTTTACTTTAACCCTTTAATGATATTATAAACTTTGTTAGGCCAACTTGGGTCTTCATAATAGATTGGCATCAATCCTAAAACGTGATTGTAATTGACAGTTTTTGTTTTGGCAAAATATTCTTTTACATTGTTGTAACGTGGATCTATTGTCATTAGGTTTATAAAATCTCTAACACTATCACATCTGCTGTTATATCTTGCTAATTTAATATTATTGCCACCGAGTGCATAAACAAAATGCGCCGGATCAACTGATGTGGTTTTCATTCCATATAGATTGTTTGAGACCTTTGCTATTCTACTTCTACCCCAATCACTTTCGTGTATTGCAATAGCAATAACAAACCTACTAGGAACAACAACTGTTCCAGGATTTTGTGTATAGTATTCTAGGTAGCATTTATTCATACTACCTAAAAAATTTTCTTTAAAGTCTTGGTCTGAACTGTTTCCTACAACTGTTGTTAAAAACAGCAAGACCAAAGATGCGACTATTAATCTAACCTTCATAAAAATATTTAATGTAGGTGTTAACTTTGTTCTATTGGGTTTTATCCGTTTTGAAAATAGGTATAGCATCCATTTTATGTAGGTTATTTTTTCTAATACTTGAATATGTATCTACCAATTTAACATCTTCACCTGTTGGTATTGCATTTAAATTAACAAGATCCATAGCACGTTCTAACTGTCCATATGTTAATCCTTGCATCTGATCTTCATCTGTTCTGCCATCTTCCCACAATCCATCTGTGGGTGGAGCATCAATAATCTTTCTATCAATTCCAATAGCCCAAGACAATGCGTAAACTTCAGACTTGACTAAATCTGCAATGGGAGAAATGTCAACTCCACCGTCACCATACTTGGTGTAGAATCCTACTCCAAAGTCTTCCACTTTGTTTCCAGTACCAACTACTATGCCATTGGATGCTCCTGCAACCTGATATAGTGTTACCATTCTTAATCTGGATTTAGAATTTGCAAAGGCGTGTTCGTTGTCAAACCCTTGCAAGGTTTTGTTGAACATATCATATACGTTATCTAAATCAATTATCTGATGTTCAACATTTGTAAATTTTGATGACAGCCATTCTGCGTGTACCAAACTGAGATCGTGTTGATCTTTTTTCTGTTTGATGGGCATAGTCAAAACATACGTGGGTAATCCTGTCATAGCACATAGAGTGCTGACTAAACTAGAATCTATTCCTCCGCTGATTCCTATTACTAATGATTTGATTGAATTTTTGTGTGCATACTCTTTGATCCAGTTGCTGATATCTTGTGCTAACTGTTCGCTTTCCAAACTGGTAAGTAATTTTCTCATTGTAGTTTCCTAAGTTTCTGTATTGCTTTCTTGATCTGGTTGTTCAATTTCTTTGATTATTTTGCTTGGTGCTTCGATTGGCATTCCTCCATTGTCAAACCATCTACCGTCTGACGTTTCATATACTGTAGTGTAAAAGTTTTCTCCATCTTTTACTCTTACAGACTTTCTCCTCTTGTGTATTTTTCCTTTGTATTCAGATCCGTCTTTTTGTACTAGTCTAGTGTCTCCATTTAAGTTTCCATAAATTCTATCAATGTATATTGTGTTGCCATTTTCGTCCTCGCCTCTTTCGTTGGACACAGGAGGTCTTGTTGGTCTGTCAAATCTTGTTGTGGGTACTTCATCTGACCTGTTAGCATCGTTCTTGATTGAGCTCAAGCTGTCTAACAATTTTTGTGTATTAGTCATTATTCCCTCTTATAATTTTAATTTTTGTTACACACTGGATTGATATACGAATTCATAACCATCTGAGTTAGCTACATATATTTCGTTCAAGCCTCTTTTTTTAATAAGTCTAAAATTTAATCTTATCTGCCCTTCAACAATGGTCATCACTATGTGTTCTTTGTTGTGGTTAACTATCTGGGCATCCATCCATTTGTCCTTGTCGGTACAGTGGATCTTTACCTGTTTTGGTTCATTATCATATTCAATCATAGTACTATAATATACTATAATCCTATCACTGTCAACCTGGGTTTGTTATAAAAAATTCTTTAATTTGTCTACAACCTGTGAGTAAGTTGGACCGTTTCTGGGTACTTTCATCTTGAACAGCAACCTGTCATCACCTGACGTCGGCAATGGTGGAACCATATGCAGGGCCTGTGTGTTGAAAACTCCTGCCTTGTACTGTATGGGTTCTGGGTAGTCTTGGAAGTGTACTGGAGTCTGTCCTCCTTGCAATAGAAAGTTGATGCCACAGTTGACAACCCCATCTGTGTGATAACGCAATTCCTCTCCTCTGACCTGTCTCAGGAAACGTGGTTGCAGATAGTCAATGGACATATCCAATATGTCAGCAAAGTATTTGGCCACCTTCATAGTTTCATCATTGACTCCATCTGTGACTGCTTCGGCCACTGCCCAAGTGCTGGTGTTCACGAACCAATCTCTGTCCTCTTGCATAGTGGATTCATTGTAGTCCTTGATCACCCAATCGACAGGGTGCTTCACTTCGTCAATGGGTTTCTCTAGTCCATCTATGACTCCAGCGTTTTTGGTTGAATACTTCTCTTCCTGGAACACTTTCCTGTAGTGGGCCTTGCGTGCCTTGTCAAGCACCTGTGCCATATCGAATTGTTCAAATAGTTCGTCTATGTTAAAAACAAATTGTTGTCTGTCCATTTTTATAATTGTCCTTGTTTATATGGAGTTTCACCGTCGACTAGTATTTACCGTGTGTATGTGCATTTTTATATTGTTGTATGTGTATGTGTATTTTACAAACTGTATGTGTATTTTACATTGTTGTATGTGTATGTGTATTTTTTATGCGGTATGTGTATTAGAATTTTACACAATGTATGCGCCGGAAATTTTTTAAAGGAGTTATGTATGTGTTTTATATGTGTATGTGTATTTTTATAATGTGTGTGTATTAGCAATTTTTATTAGGGCGGGGTATTATATACTAGTACGTGTATTAGAAGCTTATTAACAGCAGTTAGTGTGTGCGACAGGTCAAAATGCGGTTCCCACACCTACAAGCACTGTTTCCTACACGGATTACTGTTCGCTATTCGCTCACAGAACAACCACGTTGTGTACAGTGTCAAAAGGTGTAATCCAGCCGTTTAAACTGCTGTACAGCGTCTGTAAGCGGTGGACACACGGATATAGCTAAAATGTACTGTGCAGAATTGGACACCCACGCAAACAGCTTTAAAATAGGACTGCCTGCTGAAGTTGGGCAATGTGTGTACAGTTGGAATTGGATACGGGTAGCACGTTGACACACAGTGATCACAGTTGGAGTTGACCCGCTTCGTTTGTTGCTATTGTGCAACACCATAGTTCACATTCGCTCCGCTCACAATTGGCTAGGCCGAGACTTGTTTAAAAAATACAGCATATGTGCATACCTTGTTGCATCACCCTTGCAAAAGCCACAGGTCACAGGATACACACAGTGATCACAATGTTCCTTGCCGGATTGCATACACTGTCCTTGTTATTGTGCTCTCCACGTTATCAACAGTAGCATTTGTGCAATCACATTTGTTTTGTGTTGCATTACCACATTCGCTGTTGCTTTTATTAATAATACCACTAGTTGTAATTCCGCCGCCTATACGTTTGCCCAATAAAAAATACTGCGTAATTTTTTTTAAAGCCCAAATACCAACCCCAATCAAGTTTTAGCCCTCATTGTGTTCTATACCAAGTTGCAAAGCAACTCAGTGTAATGCTTCGCATATGCTATTGCCTTATACAGTACTCCGCCGCCTTTATCCACAGCCTCTATATAATAGCCCGTTTTTTTTAGTTTTTGCATTAGCCCTCTCCACAGGTTTCCAGAGCCGATCGCATATACACGGTCGACTCGAGATTTTGAAATCTCTTTCTCTATTTCATAAATGTGTGATTGCCTAACACACCGATGTAGCTTTTGGTCTTAGCCCAGCTAGGGTATACTAGGTTGTGTGCATAGTAGTAGACTGCACCTTCTGTGTTGTCTGTGACTGTCAGTTTAGTGTCGCCTGCTATCATTATAGCAAGTTCTACTGACTCTCTCCAAGCTCTGGCATTACCTTTAATAGTCTGCCCTGTCTTCTCATAGTTGGCCCATATGACATCTTTGTTACCATCACAGTACCAACTGAACTGGCATCTGTGCTTACGAGGATAATACACTCTGTCCTTGTCTGCTAAATCTTTGTGTTGCTTTGTTTTCCAACTTTCTCTTTTAGGACCTTGTTGTACCACTTCACAATATGTGCCGGGCCATCTACTGTCCGATACTCTGTTTCTAGTAACATTGGCTACCGCGGCCTTACCACTGTAACTCTCTGCTCTAGCTTCGAAGTATATGTTCTCTGCCAAACACAATACCTCATTGTGTCTGCTATTGGATACCTTGTTGGTCTCTAACTGTGTCCACAGTATGTGCTTGGCCTGTGTGGTCAGCTTGGCTGTGGGTTTCGCTTCTGCGTTAGCAATGGCAGTGTACCCGAGTACGACTGCCAATACTGATAATGTTATTAGGAACCTAATCAAACTGTTCAAGTTCATTAGTCCATCCTCGATCCGGCGTAAGCCTTGAAGCCATACTTCTCAAGTATCTTGGCCGCCGCTTGGGCACCCGCTTCTTTGCAATCCATATTCTGGAAGTTCACTGCTGACGGGTTCCATATGTTGTAAGAACCGTTGTAGCTCTTCTCCAGTCCGGCCGCCTTCATCTGCTTGCCAAGTTTGGTGTTGCCCTTGATACCGTATATCTCTACCCAGGCAAATCCACAAGGGAAGTTGTCCTCTCCCTTTAACACCTTCTCGATGTAGTCCTTGGCTGTGTAGTTGGCCGCTGTCTTGGCTTCTACGATGATGTCCTTGATCTCTTGTACTGTGTATTGCATATTATAGACCTCTCTGTTAATTGCTTATATACTAATAATATATTACTTGCTGTTTTTGTCAACCGTTCTTTTGGCTACTTCTTCGCCTAACTTACAGCCAGCTAAAACACCAGTAATCGTTGCAAGTGTCTTGCCCGATCCTGATCCCACATTGCTACCTGCAATACCGCCCGACACACAACCACCTAGGACTATACCCTGTCTCTTTGTTTCTTGTGTTGTGGCATAACAACCCGTAAGCATTAATCCTGCTAATACTATTGGAATGATCTTCTTCATATATTTTCCTCTCTGTTTAAGTGTTTTCATATTATAATAATAGCATATCCTAGTGATCTGTCAAGCCATAAAAAAAGGGCATTAAACGTAGAGAATAATGCCCTTTAGTATAAGGATGAATTAAGAGAGGTTAATTAATAGTCCATCCTTTGTGTTCCGGCATATGCAGGCCGGGAACCCAGTTTCATACAAGTGACCCTAGCTAACTTCTTCCAGTCATCACTCATCTTTCTAAGGTCGGCTATCTTGGTAACCATCCTCAGTGAAATCTCATTTAAGTTGTCTTGGTTCTCAACCATAAAGTCAACTATCTCGTTGCCCTGTTCTTTTGAGAAACCATAGTCACCTAGCACGTTGGCATCAGTCATCACCTGCTTACATCTTAGGATCCTGTCTCGGACCGTGTCCATTGTAAGATCCAGGTAGTGACATCTACTCATAATCGCATTAAGGTGATCCTTGAGCTTCTTGCTCTTCACGTAATCGAACTTGATGTTGGTGATCATAATGACCGAACCTTTGTAC
>Ga0181401_1000309_pt1 | contig 20617 bp, 50 predicted proteins | sample 24SPOviralmetaG_FD_130130 | JGI IMG/M metagenome (GOLD analysis project Ga0181401, IMG submission 130130) | Marine viral communities from the oligotrophic San Pedro Time Series (SPOT) site, San Pedro Channel, CA, USA - 24 SPOT_SRF_2011-07-20 | ecosystem: Environmental > Aquatic > Marine > Strait...
CTCAGGTATAGTATAAGCGAAGATGTCCATGTATTCATCTTCACCCATGATTCTTGTATTATAGTTGAATTCCTTGTGGTGACTTTGAATGAAGTTTAGGTACTGCCACATATGTTCGAAGTCGTCACCTAACCAATCCCATTCGTTGACGTCACCTAGTTCTAATAACTGTTCGAGAGTGTATTGTTTGAGTCTTTCGAATTGCATTGAGTTCTTGACTTCAAGTGTCGCTAGATCCACACAACCTTCGAACGGATTGTTCTTTAGATATGTTGTGTCCACAACCAAGTATCTCATTCTCTGTAGGTTGTATTCAAAGAAGTTCTGGTTATTGTATGTTGATTCCCAGTCTTCGTTCTTGTTGTAAAAAAAGTCTATAGTTGCTGTCTTGTCCATAATTGCCCTCATATTGTTATTTGTTATTGTTAAAAAGAAAAACTTGGCGTTCCAATCTCGGTATGCATCTGTTTTAATTAGATACCTTAGCTCACCCTTATCAATTGCCTTTGTAAGTACCATAAATGGCTTTTAGGTCTCGGCCTGCAAATAGTTCAACCTAATAATTTATCTTACCCTTATCATTCACCTTTGTGAGTACCAAGTTTTTCTTAATCTCTTATTATATACAGTATAGCACCTCAGCTATCAGAAGTCAACCTTAAATGAACAGATAAGCCAGAAATCCTAGCCCTAGTATCCACGGCCACAGTCGCCAACCTGCTCGTATGCTGGCTGAGATCACTACCACTACCAATGCTATTGAAAAGCCCATTGCCAATAGTGTGATCACAAGATCCATCTTGTCCCATAGGATCTCGAACGTGCCTTGTTCAGTTATTGCCACTTCCATTATACACCTTCCTTATCTAACATTGCATAGCCGATTCTACTCATCAGCGTATCTGCTAGGGTTGGATAGCTATCTACTAGTCTATCAACTACTCGATCTAGTTCTTTGTCGTTCATTCGAGCTAGATCTTCAGCAGTGTCTTTGTCTGCGATAGTAAACTTGGAAGGCAGTTTAATAGACGCCTGTACGGGCTTCTTAGACACCTTCTTAGCAGTCTCTTGTAGGAAGTAGGGCTTGTTCCACTTGCCTACATTGATATCGCAGTAATGCTTGAGGTGGAAGTAATCTGTCATTGAATCACTTTTATCAAACCAACCAGGACCTTTCATTGCGGCCAACAATTCATTTAGGAACGCCTTGGCCTTGCCTGTGTAGTGCGAATCGATATGATAGGTGTTGACTTGAATGTAACCATCACCATGTGAATAGTTTTTGAAGTCAATTGCTCCGCTTTGGAGTGTCACTACTAATGTTGAATGATGACGGATTGAAATAGAACCTTTCATACCGTACTTGTTAAGCACCTTCTTAATTGCTGGTGCTAATTGTGCCTTATCTTTTTGTGAAACGTATGCCATGTTATTTGCCTCTCTGTAAATGCCTTATTGTCTTTACAGTATACGGTCAAACACTCTAGAAGTCAACCTCTTTTGGCGTTTCTTCTTTCTTTTTTCTGCCTCTTTTGGGCTTCCATGTATAGTTGATCTCATCAGGATCTGTTCGTTGACAAGGGGGGCAAATTGTTACTTTACCTCCCCTTGCTAGATATTGTTCTACTGTTTCAGTAGTGCCTTCGGGTAGATTGGCTTTCTTTTTCCTGGCCATTATTGACCTCCTATTTGTTGTAGGGCTCTCCACATCAGTGTCAAGTCACCTTTGGTTAAAACATTAAGGAGTTCAACTTTCTCCCGCTTATAGACCTTGTAAAAACTAGGGTCATGCTTTTGAATAGAATAGGTGTTATGGATAAGATCTGCTAACTTAATAGTCTGTACCTCAGCACCTTGCAGGGCAGTATGATCTCTGTCAATTGCCTTTCTAGTTCTTCTGTTGCCATCTTCGGGCTTGCTGACATCAGTCAAGCCGTCTACATACAGAGCAACCACATTTCCGAACTCTCTATCAATATCATCTAGCTCGAACGCAGTATCTTCTACCACGTCATGCAACACAGCCGCCGCCAACATCTCTGTGGTATGCGGAACTTCTTGCACCATCTTCATAACAGCCAGAGGGTGGGTCACATAGGGTTCGTTGGTGTATTTTCTCACCTGTCCTTCGTGTGCCTTTGCCGCAAACTTTATGGCTTTGGCCAACAAGTCTGCTCCCTGCTGATCCATTCTACTATCCTTCTAAGGGTTCAATCCATTCTACATCATCAATTTCAAAACAGTTTTCCCATTCAACAGGAAACTCTTTTGATGTCTTTTCGTCTTTGATCAGTACCAGCTTCTGGGCACTGTCTCTCTGCATAATAACGCCAAAGCCTTCATACCAGCCTTCACCTTTGAGAGGTACGTCTGATAAATTTGGCGCAGGCCTACCCATTTCATCAAGCAGTGTCTTTACCTTAAATTTACAGGCATAAGATTTACCTACTTCGATATCTGCAATACTTTCAATCATTTTGTTGCCTCATCTACTGTCTTCGCAATGCTATTTACGCCATTCTTTACTCTACTGCCTGCGGATTCAATCGTACTTGTATCCAACACACCGTAGCCTACCAAGCCCACTACCAATAGGGCACCAATTAAAATACCTTTTATCATTTCAACTCCTTCCTAATTTTGTTTAGTATAGCTTCAGCATCAGGATAAGTCAACATCTTTTGGACAGTCTCGTCGGTCTTGTCTAAAGCGTCGATTTCTTGTTCAACTGAGAGTGCTTCATAAATTTCCTCACAGTCTTTGCCCTGAAAGAAATCATTCATGCTTACATAGGGTTGGGTCCAACTCCAGTCATAGGACCATGTATTATTAAATGGGTCGGTATTCGGGGACTTTGCCATTGATGGCCTCCTCTACTCTGTCATGTATCTGTTGTGAATGTTTACATTTACCTCTAAAAGAAAAGCCCGGACAGTCACAGGTGAAACCTTTAGGCTCTAGTGTGATGTCATAGGTGCCTGTTCCTTTAGAGTTGGTTACTGGCCATACTAGACCTTCGAACAAGCTCTTGTCGTATTCAAACGTAGGCTTGAAATATGATTGCTTAAATTTAGGCACCGTCGTCCATCTCCATTTCAAAGTTAGGCTCTAGGTAATCTGTATGATATTCATCATAAAAATTAGCGGCCATAACTCCATGCTTGTTAATGAACACCGAACGGCTCATCCATTCAGCATCTTCTTGCATTTCAAATACCCATTGTCCTGTCTTACTCATAAGTCACCCACCCTCTGTGTTTTGGTTGCATTAGCGAATAGATCTTTTTGACTCTTGCATTGTATTCATCCTCTGTAAGAGCCAAGTCGTTCAATTTACTTTGCCAAATAGATTTCATATAGTCATCTATTTGGGGATTAGTATCGAGCAGATACTGAATGCTGTCTGCTCGATACTTCTGTACTGTTTCTGAGAATGGTCCCACTATGCAATCTCGCTAATTTTAGTCAGCATAGTTGCTGGAACTCTCCATTGTGTACCGCCAATATGAGCAGACACAATTACATATTTCTTGTTCACTTTCTTAACAGTGGCGTTGACTTTGCCGCCTGTCTTACGTGAAGTGAACTGAACCATATCGCCTACGATAAAGTTCTTAATAGCCTGCTTGGCTAGATACTGTCGCTTGAGTTGGATTGCTTCTGCAACCTGTGTGAGTTGGTTGCTATCCATTTGGTAGATAAGTTCTACGGACTTTGTAACGATATTTGTCATTTTGTGTGCCTCTGTGTTAATGCCTTATTGTTTATACAGTATACGATCAAAGTGAAGTAAAGTCAACCTCTTTTGGAAAAGAAAAGTGATCCCTAATTGGGATCACTTGGAACTTCTTCTTGATCAGGATGCCAGTGAGTTACATCGCCAGTTAAGAATCCGTAATCACAATAGAAGATGCTCATACCGGGCCACTCCTTGCCTTCATCGTCTACATATAAGCCTCCATAGAAGCCTCTATGCTTACCTACTAGTTCAAAGAAGTACCAACAGGGTTCTCCTACCTTAGGTAGTCTTTCATTCACATTAGTCCATTCCATATCATTCTCCTTTAAAGATGAAATTGTGGTTTGTTTATGTGAATTAAATTTTAGTATTCTTCGTCGTGTTTTAGGATATCAGGATTAGATCTAACACCTTTATATTTGATATAGCCTTGATCAATTAGACTATCAACAGTATCAGCAATGCCCTGCTTCATACCGGAGCCTCTCCCCCAATACCAGCCAAAGCCAGTGCCTAAAATATATGCTATAAAGATGAATAAAATTTCCGCCGACATGGTGTGTATTTCCTTTCTAGGTCTTTTTGTATTCTTGTTCGAGAAACCCTTTGTTCTTATTTTTATAATGGTTGAAGGTGATTTTAACATGTTCACCTTCCCAATGAAGTTTCTCGTCTCTGTGTTTTAAGAACATTTCGTAACAGAACATTTCAAATAACTCCTCCTCTGTGGGAGGAGTAAAACTTATTTCGAGATCGTCATCGCCCATTACATGCTCCAGTAGGCTTCAGAGCGCGGACTCATATAACCCGGAGTATTTACACTCTCTGTGATTGGCTTTTCTTTAGCCTGATCCATTATTGAATAGACAGTGCGACTCTTCTCAATGTTCTTGTGGAAGTAGCCTGCTTCTGCTATACCATAACGGAACATAGGATCATTCACGCTTTCTAGCATATCTGCACGATGACGCTTGCTCATTCGAGTCAATGCAGCCTTTGCCGCAGGCATTGTTTTATAGCTCTGGCGGTGATCCGGACGAACCACACCATCCCACTTGTTTACCTTACCCATAATATATGTTGAACTTTTCTCATAGATGTAATACATAATTATACCTCCATCTCAAGTTGAATTTCGTTTGAAACAGGATTCATCTCTGCTTCTATTTGAGCTGCAATCTCGTTGAAAGATTCCATATAATCGTTTTGATCTTTGAAGTAATGACCAACGTCCATAAAACAATCTGCGTCTACGAAACTCCAGTTGACTGAACCGTCCTTTTGTAGGTTCTCGTCTAACGTAACCGCTTCTCGCATATTGCTTTCTAAAAGTGAATGTATCATGTGTGCCTCTCTGTTTGCCTTTATTGTCTTTACAGTATACGATCATTCATAGGGAAAGTCAACCTCTTTTGGCTAACAAATGTGGCCCTGAATGGTTCCTGTTCCATCTTTAAGATACCAACCTTGTCCTCTAGGATCTTCAAATGAATGTTCCGACATCTGTTCTCTTATTTCTTCTGCTCTTTCAGAACATGATATAACGATTTCTTCGTTCGTTGTGCCTTGTGGCTCATAGTCAAAACTTCTGAATTCAAGTTCACCGGTGAACAACAGGACTAGGATTATGCCTTTCAGACTACCACCGGATCTGTACCACTCGCTAGATGCATTTTTTTGATGATGCCTTCAACTTCACTTTCGTTAAGAAAGCCTTTCACAGTATCACCCTGTTCGGTGATGCCAGGTAGTTCAACCTGTCCATTGCCTTGGAATACCGCTATCTCATACAGGCCGCTCTTGCCGCCATAGGAGAAGTCGCTCTTAACAATGCTGAGATCATAATCACCAAAGTGTATCATTGCTTGAATGCCGTTAGGCGTATCTGTTTTATTAAATTTTATTTCTTTGAACTTCATTTTGGATCCTCATTGTTCCATAAGATTAACATTAAAATTGGCAAAGCCAATATCAGTAGACTTATCAATAATCCGCCTAACACCTACTACCTCTATTGGCCGGATCAAATATGTCCTTTATGCAATTGGTAGCACTTTCGGTCATGCCTGCTTTTGAAAGTCCTTGTATTGCTCTTCCTGTGTTGATTGTTTTAATGACGTTTGAACTACAGGCGTTCAATAACATTGCTGTCATCACTATTAAAACAATTTTCATTGGTACATCCAATGTTTTTTGAGCATCCACTTCTCTACAAAATCGCCTCGCTCGTCTTCGTCAGTAACCACATAGGCTACAGTTTTTTTGACCTCACCGTAACGGTATGGCCAACCAATAGTGTCACCTACCCAGATTAGATGTGGATACTCTGATCTGTTTTCATCTGTATTCTCAGAGAATTCAAAAGTATGTCCTACGCTCTTCTCTTTGAAAGCACCAATAGGATCTTTTGTGTGAGTATAATAAGCCATGTCTAACTCCCTGTTACCAATTCTAGTGAACCGTCATCTGCTTCGTCGAAGCCTTCAATAAAAATGTGCCAGTCGCCTACAGCCAGTTTGGCCTGTTGGAACAATGACTCACCAGCTTTCCAAAGCTCGCCTAGTGTGCCATCCTTTGCAACGGCTGTGAATGTCACCCATTCAGTATCGTCAAAGGTAGGACCCATGTCTTTAATTACCTTGTAGGTAATCATCAACGGCTTGTCATCTGTGAAATATTTATAGTCTAAAGGCTTAATGCCTTCAATTGCATCAAATACAGTTTCATAACCTAGTTCTGCTTTTAGGTTATCGTAATGATTGCGTTCTTGTATAAAAGTGTCTTGCATAGTATTGCCCTCCAGCAAATTAAAGTTTATCCCTTATTGTCTATACAGTATACGATCATCCTATGCAGAAGTCAACCTATTTTGGACAAATGATACAGAAAAGATACTTTTTTGGCCTGCCCCAGAGGAGTCGAACCTCTGACCTCCAGTTCCGCAAACTGGTGCTCTATCCGGCTGAGCTAGGGGCAGTTATTTTGAACAGTTCCAATTATGTTCACAATCGGTGATCCTATTGATGGTGGCCTGAGCACCACCGGTCTCGTTAGGATAGAACTTCCAAACGTCTCCGCAGGCAATACAGGGATCGTAGTCTCTATAGCCAGAGGGTGCAGTGCTCATACATCCAGACAGCAATACAGCCGATAATAACACAGTGAATATAGCCTTCATTATGAACATCCTGATACACAAACCATAAAAGCCTCATTGCCTAATACCTGCGTAAGCACCCACAACACACCTATAACTTCTAAGTATCCCATATTGTTCTCCGTTAATTAATTTTAATACACACATAGTATACGATCATACTATACAGAAGTCAACCTAACTCTTTACCAAAACCTTTTCTAGGTCTTTCAGTATCTCTGTATAGTCTAGGGCCGCCTGGAGTTTCTCTTCCTGCGTGGTGTTAGGATCGTTTACTATGGCCATCATTATAGGAAACTGTTCTGTGAGCATTTTTCCTATTGACTTCTCTGTTTTATTCATGTATACATAGTAGCATCACAAGTAGACTTTGTCAATCAAATAGATCAGCAGACCTAGCAGCGGGGTCTATATAAATAAAAGTACAGCATCTGCTGCATACCAAATGGAGAATCCCATGACACTGAAGAACATCAGCCTTAACCTAGAACTGGGCCAAACAATTCTTGTTGGCAATAATAACAACAAAGCCCAAATAACAAAGATAGAATTCCATGAAAAGTCAGGAGAAGTAAGCATTAATACTACACGAGGCCCTAGAAAGGCACTTACATTTAAATTATGCGAAGACTCGAACCATTATGAAAACACTAACGTTGCGGATAAATATAGATAGTAAAAGGATTAGTGATGAAAGTATTTGAACTGGATGCCCTTGCAGAAAAAGAATGGAAGGCTTCTAAAAAGTTGTGTAAAAGCTCTACACCTAATAACAAATTAGGTAACAGTGCTCTGTCGTCTTGTAAAGCACAGGGATATAGAGCAAGAGAAACTGGCAAGAGTCAGTTGATTGGTAACAAACGCTCGAAGCTAGGTGGTAAGCGTATTAGAAGCACAGATTACGGCGGACCAGTTAGTCCTACAAGAACAGGATAAAAATGCGTTATTATGAAATAAAAGAAGCAATACCTGATATAGATGCACTAGACCCTCGAGGTAAAGATCAAATCAGTATGCCTGTTGATATCAGTAAAGCTGATGCGAACGATCTAGAAGCATCACTTACACAAGGCCCTCCATACCCACCAGAGCAAATGGATGGTGTTAGAAAGATGCAATCACAATTAGAAAAAATTGGATACTCTGTAGGACGCACAGGAGTTGACGGAAAATACGGACCCCTTACATCAAGAGCAGTAAAAGCATTTAAAAAAGATTACAAAGAAACAGGTAATGGTTCTGAGATGACTGGAACAGCCTTAGATAAGCTGGCCAAGGTTGAATCAGGAGCAATTCCAAAGGTCACCAAGCCTACTGAAACAGGTAACCCTAAACCATTCGATGGCAAAGAATTAAAAGCACTTGACTTTGGTGGGGAAAAGAATAATGAAGCAAGGAAAAAGGCAGAAGAATTTTTAGGTAGAGAGATGAAGGACCAAGAATGGAATGCACTTGTAAGAGCAACAGTTGCAGAAGCATCTCCGGACAGCAAAGAACAAGCGGCTGTAATGGCAGTTATATTAAATAGAGCCAACAGTTCTAAATATCCAGATAGTATTATGAGTGTGTTAACACAGAAGAATCAATTTCAAGCAGTGACAGGTACGCCAACTAATAGAGCGCCTAGTAGAAACTTTAGTAGGCCAACTAGTAAACAGATAGCAAGTGTAGTAGATGCAGTCCTTAACCATTTACCTAATGCTAACAAGACGTGGTTAAATTTTACAGCTAATAATCCTAAAGCATACGGACCAGGTACAAATATAGACTTCATGTATGCAATGCGCCAGTCGCAAGGAGCCAAAGTAATTGGAGGAACTGTCTTTGGAAATATTGCATGAGAGCTTAGTAGGCAAAATCCTAATAGCCCATCCTAATCTTTCTGATGGTCCATTTGCAAGATCAGTAATTTATATCTATCAAGATAATCCAGAAACAGGCACAGTTGGTGTTGTCACTAATAGACGCAGTCGGTATGGTTTACATGATTTAGCAAGAGATAAAGGCATAACATTTGGTGATACAACTCAATGGATATATCATGGTGGTCCGGTAAAACAACAAGCACTTGTGTTGCTACATACTAATGATTGGCAGAGTGCTAATACCGCTCCTGCTGGCAGAAAATTATGTGTCAGCAGTGATGAAGTTATGATGGAAAAACTTAACCAACAAACTCCTACCTATTGGAGAATGTTTGCAGGTATGTCAGTTTGGGAACCAGGACAATTACAAGCAGAGCTTAGGGGTGTTTATCCGTTTAGACCAGAGAATAGTTGGCTTATTGCTGACGCACCAGAAGGCCTACTGTTTACACTTGACGGTGATAAGCAATGGCAAAAAGCATTGGAACTTAGTAGCAACCAAATGTTTGCCAATTATATATAATCCTAAATAAATATACACATACAGCGATGGAGAGGCCTATGTATAGAGTACTAACCGTTGTGATATTGTTTTTTTGTTTTGTGGGAATAGCGTCTGCACAAGATATAACACCTGATCAACAACCAGAAAAAACTATGAAACTATTTCCTATCATGTTACAATGTGATAGTGAGCCTAAGAAGATCTTTGATGTTGTTCAGTCAGAGAAATACCAAGAATTACCTTTTGGATCAGGAAAAGTTTATGTGCGTTCAGCTGTGACAGGACAAATTTTTAACGCAGAACTTTACATGCTTATGAATCCTGATACTAGAAGTTTTTCGTTAATTGGAATATTCGAAGACGGTAGCGGATGTTTAATGATGACCGGTAATACATTTTCACCATACCAGAAAAGAGATGACATATGAAATGGGCAGTAATAATATACGCAGTGTTTATGATAGACGGAGAACCTCAAGAAAAAATTAGTTGGGGGTTAACCTTTCCACATCATGAAAAGTGCATAGAATTTTTTGCAAGTAACCAAGGTCGTATTATTTCAGGCCTAGATGATTTTGCAAAATCAAACATTGAAGGTGATTATTTTCTTACCCAAGTCGGATGTGCCCATGCTACAGCAGACTTTGAAGGACCAACAGAAGCAGCCGAAGTAACATTAAGGATGCCGCTGTGGCAAGGTAGTAGTACATGAAGTGGCTAGTAGTTGTAATTTTTATGAACATGACTGATGTATACATCTTTACAGACCCTACTTTTGATACTAAAGATGAATGCATGTCATCGATAATGGATGAAAAAAGTATTCCAGGTTACATAGAAAAACTTTACCAAGAATATGGTGAAGCAAAAACAATCCGTGCAATCAATTGCTTAGATGAAAAAACAATTAAAAACATCTTAACGCAACAAAAAAGCATATAAATACCTATACACAGTAAGGGAAAGTGAACTTGGCACACACCTTGTTATTAAATGCAGATGCACAGCCTGTGTCATACCTGCCACTTAGTGCAATTAAGTGGAAAGAAGCCATAACATATCTATGGCTAGATAAAGTTACAGTACTAGAATGGTATGATGACTGGATGGTGCATAGTTCGAGTTGGGAGACTCGAGTGCCAGCAGTAATTATGTTAAAAGAAATGCAAAGGCGACGGCGACGGCCTAGATTCTCAAAGATTAATTTAATGATACGAGACCTATATACTTGCCAATACTGTAACACTCCCTATACCAAACATAATCTAACCCTTGACCATGTAGTTCCTTTATCTAAAGGAGGTAAGACTTCTTGGACAAATATTGTAGCAGCATGTGGACCGTGTAATACTCGCAAAGGAAATAAAACTTCAATGAAGCCATTAAAAATTCCATATGCTCCTAACTATTACGAACTTGTAAACAAACGTAAGCAACTAGAAATGCACATAGCACATCCTAGTTGGAAAGCATACCTGTGAATGAAGAATACACTAGAATACAATGGCTCTTAGGAAACATTTGTAATTACGATTGTTCTTACTGTCCTGATCACCTGCACAGTAATGACACACGATTATATAACGACAAATCGTTAGCAGATAGTATTAGGTATGTTGCAAATGAATTAAGAGCTGTAGGTCGTGTTCCCAAAATAGAATTTGTAGGGGGTGAACCAACTCTTCACGAAGGTATTATAACAGGACTTAGTAGCACAGGAAGCAATCAACCAGGTGGCAACAAACTAACAACAAACGGTAGTGCAAGTTTAGAATGGTATACAGAAAACAGTATATACTTCAGCGAAATAGAAATAAGTTATCATATACCTTGGGCAAACATGTCCCACATAAAGCAAACAGTAAATTATCTTAAAAGTTTAGAACAAGGTCCTAGTGTAATAGTTTTAGTTCATGCAACTAATCTTGACACGCACTGGAGTAAAGCTGTTGATGCTTATGAAGAACTTTTAGATAGTAATATTAACACACGACTTAAATTATTGTATAGTAATTTTACAAGAGGCAATCAGTACTTGCCCTATAAGAATTATCAACTTAAATATTATTATGAATCAATAGGGGAAGTTTTTAATCCTAAAGAAACAAGTGTTGTTGATCCTACAGGGTATGTACCTACAAGGCGTCAACGTAATATGTTTACCGAACAAACGGTGCAAGGATCTAGTATGCAAAGGCAATTTATGATGTGTAATGCAGGAACAGATCAACTAGTAGTATGGAAGAATGGAGATATTTACAGAGGTTATTGTAAAGCAGGCGGCAGTCTAGGCAATGTAAAAGAAAGGACATTCCATATACCTACTGAAGCAATAGAATGTCCTTTCGAACTGTGTCAAAATGGATTTGACAGGGGGAATACTTTTACTTAATCCAGCCTATCTTTTTTCCTAGTTTTGTACGTTTTTTATGTTCTGCAACAGTTCCTGGAAATCTCCAAGCCCATATCGCTACCAAGGCCATGAAGCCACCGCTCCACATAACAGCCTTAATGTTTTCTGTTGTGAACCAAAGGAACGCTAACGATGATGCCATTACAGCAATCATCATATACTTGCCTTTGGTAGGGAATACTCTTTTCTGTACCCAATTGGTTAGGAACGGTCCAAAGTATTTGTGATTGTATAACCAATTGTGCATCTTCTTAGAGCTTTTAGCAAAACAATATGCTGCGAACACTAAGAAAATACTAAATGGAATGCCTGGAACAATAACACCTACGTAGGCCATTCCTAATGATAAGAAACCAAGTCCCATCCATATATACTTTTTTATTTTATTCATAATTTACCTTTGTGCCATCATAGTAAGGGTCAAAGCACACACTCTGACTTTGAAGTTACTATTTGGATTAGTTTCATAAACAATAAGTTTGGGTCTGTTTTTTCCTGAGTGGTCAAACTTTATGGTCATGTTGTCAGGAAGTGTTACTCCCTGTGTCCTAAAAACTGCTATCGGATCTTGTGATAACAAGTTATAGAATCCTTTGTCTATCCACGCTCTAGCTAATGCCTTAGAACAAATGTCTGGTAAGTTTTTTGCTACTTCTTCTCGTGTAGTAAATGTAACATTCTCATCAACTATTGAAAATGGATCTTGATATAACACTAATGCGTGTTTATCTTCTTTACTTAAGACTAATTGTGTTGACGACAACGTTTAAATACCTTTCGTAAGGCTTCTACTAGATCATGCATCATTGCATCTGTGTGACAAGGTGTAGGTGCGATACGCAATCTCTCCTGTCCCTCTGCAACTGTAGGATAGTTAATTGGTTGGATATAGATATTGTAATCATTAAGCAACATATCGCTCATCTGTTTACATAACTTTGGATCTCGAACCATAACAGGCACAATATGAGTACATGCATCAGGATGAACTTCTATGCCCACCTCGGATAACATACGCTTTAGCGTTGTAGCTCTTTCTTGATGCTTTTCTCTGAGCTCGTTATGGTCTTTGAGATATTTTATACTGCTCAATGCTCCGCTACAAATTACCGGACTTGTAGAGGTGGTGAATATAAATCCACTGGCTACACTGCGAATTGCATCTATGACTAATTCGTCACCGGCAATGTATCCTCCTTGAACACCGAATGCTTTTCCAAGCGTGCCATTTGTTATATCAATTCTAGTTTCACCCAGTTTTTCACAATACCCTGCGCCTGTATCGCCATACAAACCAACAGCGTGAACTTCATCGATATAAGTTATTGCATTATACTTTTCGGCTAGATCGCACACTTGAGAAATAGGAGAGACATCGCCGTCCATGCTATACACGGATTCAAAGACTATGCAAGGTGTTAGTCCTAATGCGGTAACTTCCTGTAACTTCTCTTCTAGATCGCTCATATCATTGTGTGTCCATACACGTTTTTCTGCTTTTGAATGCAATATTCCCTGAATAAGACTTGCGTGATTCTTACTGTCAGAGACAAAACATATATTAGGAATGATTTTGCTTAGAGCGATTAGTGTCCATTCATTGGCAACATATGCACTGGTATAAAGTAATGCACCGCTAGTTTTATGCAAGCGGGCAAGCTCAGTTTCCAATGCTACATGATAATGGCTTGTGCCACCAATGTTTCTAGTACCACCTGACCCAGTACCTGTCTGGTCAAGTGCGGTATGCATAGCATCAATTACAACTTTATGCTGACCCATACCTAGATAATCATTTGAACACCAATTTACAATCTCTTTAATATTATATGGACCGTACCAGATAGCAACTGGAAAGTCGCCCTTCTCACGGATTATATCATTAAAGACTCTGTAGTTTCCAGATTCTTTTAATTCATTTATCTTTTGTTGAAATGGTGTCTTGTTTATCATCAGTGTTATTTATATGCGTAGTTTTTCCGTTGTCTACGTACTGATTAAAAGCACCGAAATGATGGTAGACTGTGAATAACCCCATGTCATTCATTGTTTTTTGTACTTCGTTAAAATCTTTATAACATTCTTTGATAAATTTTAACATTATAGTGGTTTAGATAGTTTCTTTTACAATATCACTTACGGTATATGCAAGATTAGTTTTACCTGATGCTGTTTCAGCTTTTAGTGCTTCATGCCCTGCTTGGTCATTAAATGTTTTAACACAACGTACACTGGTGCTGTCTAGAAGTGTTAATGAACCATTAACTAAAGAAGGGGCTTGTGTACCGCACGGACCATGATCAGAAATCCACTCAGCTGTATTAGCATATGTATTGCCATTTGTTGTTGTAAGTGTATTAGATACTCTGTATGCCATTTTGTTCTCCTAATAATTTAAATTATTTATACATTTTTCCTCCAACGCCAAAATAACATTGGTGTTGTATATTCATTGCCTCTCCCGCCTGGCCTTTCTTTAATATTCGGTCCGCTTATAATAGATAAATTATGTTTTTCGCTTAAAAAATTTACATCGTCTTTTGTCCACCAATAAATAATATTGTCTTTGAATCTTTGTCTGTTCTTTGCGTGATCGGGAATACTGTTTGAATCAGTTCTATTCCGGAATATCAGCATTCCGCCTGGCTTAACCCAAGATACTAGTTTGGCAACATCTTCGTAAACATCTGTTTTATTTCCAAATTGTACACTACCTAAAGCAAGAACTACATCTGCACTTTCATTTTCAAATTCAGCATCCTGTATAGATGAAACGAAATCTACATTAGGGAAATCTACTATGTCAAACCCAACAAGATTTTTTATTTTGCCTTTGAAAACATTGCGACCACATCCAGCATCTATAACTAGATCAGTGTCCATGGCGTTTATATCATCCACTATTTTTTGCCCGCGTGTTGTAAGCCAAGTTTCCTTTCCAACCTTCCAATTTTGAGGATCATATATTTTTTTAAGTGAGTCGTATCGTAATTGTGAATTCTTTTCCATATTGTACTTATATAAATATAGTTATAGGAGAACAAAATGGCTGCAAACGGAATATCAACACTAGCAAACAAGAAACTAAGACAAGAAGCAAAACTTGCACAGGCTAACGCAGACAGAGCGGCTCGCAATGTAGTAGAGCCAGGACGCTATGCAGATGTCACAGCAGACATCAGTCAACTACCTACCAAGTATGACACAGACAACAGTCTTATTGACAATGCAAACACAGGCGGCCTAAAGCCAGGTAGACCTTATGCCGCATAAAGATTAACCCCCCGCCTAGTGGAACTAAACGAGGGGCTTCTACTTAATTACTTGTGTAAAGGACTATGTCCCGGTTAATTACTTACTAGGTTTTCCGTTTACAAACTCGTAAAACTTTTCAGCTGCATCTAATACTGCGTCTGTTCCTGGCACTTCTGGCATTGTAATTGAACTTACAATCTCATTAGTTTTAGGATCACGTTTTACACTTTGTTCCCATCCGCCAAATTTAGCATGATAGTCGTTCCAGACATTGCCTTGCGCCATCTCTAGAACCTTTGTACGGATTTCATATCCATTTTTATTTGTTGTGATTTTTGGCATTGCGGCTTTAAACATTTCAGCAACTTCCTGTGTTTGTTTAAAGATGGCTTCGCCGTATTTTGTATCTACGCTCATTATTTTCTCCTTGTGTGTATGTGTGTAGTGTTACTAATGTAACATAGTATTTAGTGTTTGTCAACCACCAGGGACAAATTCTTTTGGACTATACCAAATTTTTTGATGATGTATACGTCCTAGCAGTTCTTGTATCTCGTGCATTTCTTCTTTTAGCTTTTCAGATACATCACCTTGAGCAATAGAAAGTCATCTACGGCCAGCCTTTGCTCTTAGTGCTTGTTCTATAACTTCAATATCTCTTACTGTGAGTTCAAAGTTTTTGTTTGGTTTCATGTTCTGTTTCCTCTCAGAGCAAAATACATTCCTCCTACCCAAAGCAGTACATGAAAGTGATCATACAATATGACGTCCCAGAAACTTTCTGGTTCGCTTGTCCATATCACTCCTGTGAGTATACTTGCAATAGTAATGCCTGAGAAACGTGTAATCAGATCGCCCATCTCTTTGAAATACTTTTGATGGACAATCAAGCCTCCTACTAACAATCCTGCACCTGCTCCTAGTTCACCTAGTACAACAAAAGTCCAGACAAGTAGTGTTAGTTCTACTGGCGAGTCGTTTACATCAATTGGCCATTTGTCAAGACCTTGCTGTAGAAAAACTACAACAAGAGGAACTCTTAACAGCCAATGAGTCATACAAAACTCTGGGATACGGCTTACCCAACTCATAGGTCAGCCAGTAATGCCTTTAGTTTCTTCTTTGACTTGCCACGTACCTTAGCACCTGACACATCGTTTGTGCCTTCACCTACAACAACAATAGCAATCATGCCCATTGACTTGTGTGGTGTACACTGATATAGGTATACGCCCGGCGTATCAAATGTAATTGCAACTTCTTTGTTGTTTTTTGATTTCTTAGGTGCGTCCCAACCATCTGGACCAGCAATGAATTCTACATTGTGACCTTTTGATGTTGGTACCCAAGTTACTGTATCGCCCACATCGATACGTGTGATGTCTTGTGAGTAAACCATTTTGGCTCCGTCATCACGTTTGTTTAACATTTCTACTGTGGTGTCTGCGGCTAGTGCCGGTGAGCAGGCCATTAAGCCCATAAGGGCAACTGTTGTTAGTGATTTTTTCATTTAAGTTTCCTTTGTGTATGTGTAAGCCTCAGGGTTGAGGCATGTGTAATATATAGCACGAATTGACCCAAAGGTCAACCCGTATTATATTAAATTTTGTTTTGTGTGCTATTTTGTAGCAGGTTTTCCGTTTAGGAAGTCGGCTTCTTCATCTGTATAAGGCCACATGTTAGTAACTCGGATACATGTTGTTCTTGAACTCAGTAATCTCATCGGCTCTTTTGTAGTAGCCATGAGCCCTTAGTTCTCTAATTGCCATACAGTAACTTCTGTATTCCATTGCTTTTATAAATCTTTTAAGCATGTGCCTTACCCTTCCATGTTGCATAAGATGTTTTCTTACCTCTTAGGTAATGATCACCTGCTTCATAGTTTTCTTTTTTGATAAGTTCACGGACTGGTTCGTTAGCAAGCCAATGGATCTCTCCACGACTTATACCAATGTCATTAAGTTCGTAGTCTGATAATGCACTAAGTTCTTTCATAGTACGTTTGGCAAGTTTTTGTTCTGGAGTCATTCCAAATAATCTTTTAAGACTGATCATTTTTCGTCCCTCCATGGATGGTCTAACATTAATGCTTTCGCTTCATCATGATACCCTTGACGTGATAGTTCTGATGCGGCTCTTGCTCTACCTGCACTCTCGCCGAATGCAATTAATCCTACGAATGCTACGTAGAATGCTTTTCTTATTATACTACAAATTTTGCATGTGTAGTTCCATGTGGTGTTTGTAAGCTGAATGGCAGTCATTGTGTTACTCCTCTAACGTTTGGTATTTTGCCTGGTCGTGTTTTCATTTGGTAATAGGCGTCTTGCCAATCATTACCGTACTCAAGTTTAGCCCAACGTATTAGATCAGAGTCACTCGGTCGCGATGCGAATAAGTGGTTCACCCAAGACATCAGACTGCTAGTTTTCTTAGCCATCTTTGTTCTCCTTCGATGTATGGATGCTTTAGGTTAGCATGATACCCCGGTCTTTTCCGGCGTCAGTGGTCTTTTCCACCGTCAGTAGTCTTTGCTACCGTCAATCACTTTTAACGGATGGATAATCCGCATTGTCTATCCAATGTGTCTATGTGTGTCGAATAGTACAGCATCACTGCCCTATTCACTCTTATTTATATAATAGTAGTTAATTATAATGCCTATATGGGCAGAAATCAACGGTTATTTTGGTAAAGGCTGTCATGCTATTTTTGCATGGGTCCGCCAATCAAAGGTTGACACTCAAAATCCTTGACAAAGTATTAAATTGATGTTACATTATAAATAAATTAGGAACATCCTGTTCCGTGGCAGGCACCGTTGAGCCTGCTCTTACTATGTGAGCGACGGGGTAAAGCCGTCAAGCAGAGGAGATAATAAATGGACGCACTCACCTTATGGATGGCGATTGGATTCTTATTCGCGGCCTATTCAGTTATAGCAAATGATTCAGTACAAACTCTCGGTACATGGATTGCTTCGAACAATGAGAGATTCAATTGGAAAATTATGTGGGGTTCAGCAAGTTTAGTCTTGCTATACACTCTATGGTATGGTTGGTACACTAACGGTGGAGACATTAGTTATGGACGACTTAACAAAATTCCTTTCCAAGATATACAATGGTATCATGCTATGGCACCAGGACTATTATTATTACTAACACGTATAGGTGTGCCAGTTAGCACATCTTTTTTAGTATTAAGTGCATTCGCAAGCACGTTTGTATTAGAGAAAATGCTTATGAAAAGCATGATGGGCTATGCTGTGGCGGCTGTGGCAGCTTATGCTATCTGGATAGTAGTCAGCAAAATACTAGATGAAGCAAAGCCTGTCAAAGAAGAACACAAATCATATTGGCGTGTAGGGCAATGGGTAACAACAGGCTTCCTGTGGTTCACTTGGCTTAGTCATGACATGGCGAACATTGCTGTGTTCCTACCTAGAGAAATACCATGGGACCTAATGGTTATTATTAGTGTTGTATTTGTAGGCGGACTTGCTTATATGTTTAAAGAAGGCGGAGGTAAGATACAAAAGATTGTACTAGAGAAACACAACACAAGATATGTGCGTTCAGCAACTATTATTGATTGTGTATACTTTTTAATACTTTGGTTCTTTAAAGAGCTAAACGATATACCAATGTCAACAACATGGGTGTTTGTAGGACTACTATGTGGACGTGAACTTGCTATGGCTACTATGACGGGCAAGGAAAAGTTCAAGACAGTATTTCCTTTGGTGACCAAAGACTTCTTTAAGATGATGATAGGCTTGGGTGCATCGGTAGGTGTAGTGTTAATGATACACTATGTCATAGTACCAAACGGACTATAATCATTAAGGCAGGGTACAACGGCTCTGCCTTAATATATACTTGTATGATTAAGAATTGGAACATAGGCGAAGTAAAGCAAAACATTGATATGATCAAGTGGAGCGAGTCGGACAAGTACATGGACGGCTTTGTCACTTGGGGATGCAAGCAAGACTTGTACCAAATACTTTGGTATTGTGAAGATGCATTAGAAAAGTGTAGCACATATGAAGGTGAAGAAGAGTATGTCAAACGTAGAGATCAACAACAAATGTTGAAAGCACTAGGAAAGAAATGAAATATTTTACTAGAAAAATGATCGCCCACAAAGATCTAAACAGTAACGGAACATTGTTTGGCGGTCGAGTGCTTGACTGGATTGACGAAGAAGCATACATTTATTGTAGTTGCCAATTAGATAATGACAGAGTTGTAACACGTTCAATGAGTAACATAGACTTCCACCATAGTGCCATACGTGGCGATATAATAGAAATAAGAATGGAAACAATTTCGTTAGGAAGAACAAGCATTTCAATTAAATGTGATGTAAGAAACAAACGTACAGAAAAAACTATTACGAGCGTAGATAAAATAGTGTTTGTTAATTTAGGACCTGATGGGAAACCTTCAGCACATGGAAAGACAGAATGAAGATAGGAATAGCAGGATACGGATTTGTAGGACAAGCACATCATCACGCACTTAAAGATTATCACGATATTATTATAAGCGACCCTGCTAAAAAGATGTACGGAGACTTGCGACACGCAGATGCAATTATTGTTTGCGTAAGCACACCACAAGGATCACATGGCGGATGTCATATGGATAACGTTTATGAGGTTATCGAAGACTGTCCTCATGTACCGATACTAATCAAAAGCACAATTAGTTTAGAAGGTTGGGACATGTTGAGACATGTATTTCCTAAAAAACCATTTACATTCTCTCCGGAGTTCTTACGTGCGGCAACAGCACTAGAAGACTTTCGAAATAATAATACAATACTGTTAGGCGGAGGAGACACAAACTTCTGGGCTGACATTTTTGTAACAGCATTGGGCAAAGTTAATATTGATATAGCAAAGCCAAAAGAATTAATACTAGCCAAGTATGCCCGCAATAGTTTTTTAGCACTAAAGGTTGCTTACTTCAATCAAATAAACGACCTTTGTACAAAATTAGATGTTGACTACGAAAAGGTAAGACATTATACTACAGTAGATGATAGGATAGGCGAAAGTCATACTACTATAACAGATGAACGAGGCTTTGGAGGACATTGTTTTCCAAAGGACACAAAAGCCTTTGTTACATCAAGCAAGCGTGTTGACAGTAACCTATCTATTTTAGAACATGCAATTGAATACAACCAACGTATCAGGAAGGAGTCAACTTGAAGATGAAGATTATCACAGGAAATGCTAATCCTAAATTAGCACAGGAGATTGCAGAACAATGTTTTGCAACCCTAGTACCAGCGACGGTATCAACGTTTGCTGACGGCGAGTCTAGTGTAGAGTTTAAAGAAAACATACGTGGTGAAGATGTGTTTATTATACAAAGCACTTGCACACCAGTTAATGATAGTTTAATGGAACTGTTGATTATGATTGATGCGGCACGTAGATCAAGTGCAACAAGAATTACAGCCGTTGTTCCTTACTTTGGTTATGCAAGACAAGATCGTAAGAGTGCAAGTCGTACTCCTATCACAGCAAAGTTAGTTGCCAACTTATTAGTAACAGCAGGTGCAGATAGGATCCTTACAATGGATCTACACGCAGGACAGATACAAGGCTTTTTTGATATTCCAGTGGACGATTTAACAAGCCGTGTAGTATTTGCTAAAGACATTA
>Ga0181401_1000311_pt1 | contig 20562 bp, 21 predicted proteins | sample 24SPOviralmetaG_FD_130130 | JGI IMG/M metagenome (GOLD analysis project Ga0181401, IMG submission 130130) | Marine viral communities from the oligotrophic San Pedro Time Series (SPOT) site, San Pedro Channel, CA, USA - 24 SPOT_SRF_2011-07-20 | ecosystem: Environmental > Aquatic > Marine > Strait...
ACTATTAAATCTTTTTGTATAGTTGCTTTTGTTTTAGTAGGGCTTGAAAAAGGGTCAATACTTACTTTTAAAGACTCTACGGAAGTAGTGGATATATCTCCTTGAAAACTCATTCCAAAATATAGCCTTCCATCTTCTACTTGGTCATAATCAAAAGTTGCTATTTCCTCTCTGTTTGTTTCTCCATTTCTATATAATATTACTCTTAATTTTCCACCGTATTGAGCCAATTCAACAATATCATTATTCACATTTGCTTTATCGTCTTCGTCGGAAGGGTCTCCCCCTGTTTCTATGGCGTGGGATAAAACATTTTTACTACTATCAACCAACGCCCCGCCATTTTTAGAGGTTTTATATCTGAATGTATCCGAATTTGCTCCACCATCTACGGGGGCGACTTGTAAATAAATTTTAGTATCTGTTAAAGGTATGTCGTCTAAATCTTTTAATTCATCTACCTTTTTATTACTTAACCACATTCTAAAACCATTATCAGCACTACTATTATCAACTAATGACCTAATTTTACAACGAGCCACCGCACAACCGAGGGCGAAATGTTCTGTTGATAAAAATTTATTAGAATCATCGTCGAAGGCGTTTCCCTCATCTTGAAATAAAGCTCTTCTATCGTCTCCTAATTCACCGCTAAAAGTAGCACTACCTAAAAATAAATAATCTATTTCGGCGAATTGATAATCCATTCTTCGGATGTGAAAAGCTATTTTCCCCTTTGTAGGGTGATTAATGTTATTATCTGTTACTCTAAAAGATACTCCGACCTCTCCATCTACAAACTCCAAAGCATCATTAAATTCTTTCTGGATATTTTTTAATAAATTGTTTGTATCATTTACGGAAGAGGTATAAGTAGAATGAGCTAAAATAATATTTCTTTCGTTATCACCTGGTAAAATCTGAAAATTAATTTTATCATTATCATTATCAATCCTAATTTCTCTTAATAAATTTTCAAATGAAGCATTAGAAAGAGCTATTTTAGAATTTGGATTAATAATTATTTCTTCGTTAAATTTTGTTTCAAAAAAAGCCTGATTATCATCCGATACTAATCTTATAAGTTTCATTATAAGTTATGAAAAGAAAAAAAAGATAAAAAAAAAAATGATAAAACTAAAAAGAAAAAAAAATTTATAATTATCTTGCCTGAAAAACCTTTATATAAGAAAAAGGATAAATGGAGGTATTATTATTATAAATTCTTAAATATCTTGGTATCATATTAGTATTAGTATGTTGAATTCCTCCATTAGTAGAATTAAATATATCTTCGAATTTTCTAAATCCACTAGAAGAATTATCACTCGTCCATAATTCTAAACTGTCAGATGAAGATGAATCAATATCAATATAAATAATTTTAAACCCGTCTATATCGATAGTTTCGGTAAATTCATTTATATCTAAACTTCCGAGCAAGGCTGAACCTGTGCTATCATTTGTTACTGTAATATTATTTCTTTCTACTGGCTGACTTACTTTAATAGAATTTTCTATATTTTCTTCTATATCATTTAAAGTAATTTTTAAGTGTCCGTTATTATCTACATTCAAGGGGTCTAAATTACCGCTTTGGTCTTTACCGTAGCATAAAACCTGAAATAATCCGTTACCATCTGTAATATCTGAATCCCCTTTACTAATTTTATTATCTATGGTGTTTATATCTTCCTTTATATCTTCCGTTAAATCTAATAAATTTCTTCCAATAAGTTGAAAATTTCTTTTTAAATTAGAAGTATTAAAACCAATTAAATTTATAGTTGAATTCATTTCATTCTGTGGTGCGGAACTATCGGAAGCACAAACTATATAAAAAATTTCTTCTGTGTCCTCTCCATCCCCTTGAACTAATTTATTACTTAATTGAATTTTTCTATTAGAAAATTGAGAACTTGGGACACCCTCACCGTAGAAAATAACTTCTTCACCAATACCAATATGACCCGTATTATTATAAACATAAGATATCCTTGAATGATAAAACGCCCCCGCGTCTCCGACTCCTGTTTGTTTTGTGTAAATTTGTAAAAAAGGTATAGAAGAAATCCCCGTAAATTGATTAATATAACCTTTAAAATATAAACTTGAAATATCGCCAACTGTTAAAGTTTCTTGACTACCATTAAATATATATAAATTGAATTTAGTAGAGGCCGTAGAATTTACCATATTCCATCCTTTCCTAAATTCAGGGTCGGCTGTAATAGAACATGAAGAATCGGCTTTAACGCTTGTTCCTCCCGCTGAATTTAAATAAACTTGGGCTTTACCTTCGTCTAATAATTCATTTACATTTTTAAAAGTTAATCTACCCTGCGTATCCATTGTGGCTGGGTATAAATTCCCGCCAACTGGTTCTTTTCCATAAATAGTCACGGCTGGTATCAATGTATCTAAATTTCCATTTTTCGTGCGTGTAATATTTTCGTCATTTGTTCGCAACGCTCCACTTGTAGCAACTTTAATAAATTTAGCGGTGTCGGTGTCGTCTATATCGGTAAGTCCTTTTATAAGTGAGCTTGAAGCATCTCCCGAGGTGTCCGTATTATTAACTACTTTTCTTAATTCGGTAATAATTCTATTATTTTGTTCTGTTTGTTGGTTAGTCCTATTATTTGGCCTGTGTGCTGGATTACTCATTATATATATTGTTATATTTTATTTATAAAAAATTAATAGAATTTTAATTCTTTCCAATTTGCCCTCAAATCCATATTTGCTCTTTTCTTTTTCGCAAATGCTAAAAGCTTTTCTTTTCCGTGTAATTTTATTAATTCTTTTATTGTTATAGGTGTTTTAGAATTAACTCTCACAGTTGGGCGACACGATTTAGAATTTTTACCTTCTCCACATTTTATTTTTTTACCAGTTTCTAAAAACTCCGAAACCTGAATCCATTTTTCTGAAAGCCATGTTTTACCATCTCCGCCCGTGCTTGGTTTATCGCCTTTATATTTCCCGCCTAGTCGTAAATATTCTTTTTGGAGACCCATAGACCTATATAAAGACGGTCTTTTATATCTTGGATAAATTGTTTTAATAGCCTGTAAATATAATTTTTTATTAATAACATTTTCTGGGATATTCATATTATATATATGATAATAATTTTTTCGAATATTGTAATTTATGATTTTCTAATTTTTTAATATGTTCTAAAATAATATTAAATTTATCTTCTTCTTTAAAGGCACAGGAACTTTTACAACTAAAATTTTTAAAAAAGTTTCGAAAGAAACCATATTTTTTCTTAGATTTTTTTAAATCATTAATAATATTTTTCGCGAGTAATTCATATATTAAATCGAATTCCATTATAATATATAATATATTATAATATAATGGATTCTTTGGAATTGGACTCTTTGGAATTGGAATCTTTGGAAAATCAGAAGACTGAAAATGAATATTTAGAAATGTGTAACGACTTTTCTAAAAGAATGAAAGAAAAAAATAAAAAAATTGAAAAGTTAATGAAAATTATTTTTACTTTATATGGATTAATTAGAAGGGGTTTAGAAACTGACGAATACGCATTATTTGAAGAATCAAGGGGTTTTATCTCTGAATTTTTCGATGAAGAATTTCAGTTCGATAATGATTAATAAATATCGGGATTTTCGGTTAAAACGAAAACAGGTTCGCATATACGCGTTATTTTTATATGTCCTAATTTCTTACTTTTTTTTTTAGGTTCGTTTATATGATTAAATAATGATTTTCTACAACATTTAAATTCATTAATTAAATCTTGGCTTGTTAAATAATATTTTCTTTCTATAAATTTATATTTATCTTCTTTATCGAAAAATTCAACAACATAATGAAAATTACTCCTATTACCATTTTTACGAGTCATTTTTTTATATATCTATATATTAAATACACATTTTATTTTAAATAGTTTTATTTTAATTATGTTTTTTATTCCCATTCGTCGGAGAGTTGTTCTTCCATTTCATTTAAATTCATTGATTCTAAATGGTCATTTACCTTTATTTTATCGAAACAATAAAAATAACACCTTTTAGAATTAATTAGTTTTCTTTCTCTGTCTATATCTATTTCATTTAAATATTTCTTTACCTCTCGTGCGTTTGTCTTAATTTCATAGTCATTCTCACTACAATAATACCTATAACCACGGAGAAAATCATCACAACCTATTAAATAATTACCATTCTTTTTATTTTTATAATAAGTCCCGTCTTCTTTTTCGAGATAATCATCAATTCTACCATCTGATATAATCTCTTTAATAAATAAATAAATAGGGTTAATATTTGTTTCCTTCATATTTGTATAGGCTTTTGTCATTGGCCTGTCATCGTCCCAAGATTTTATATTGATTTTATAATTTTTTAAATAATTAAATAGAGTATAAAGTTTATCTTTATCATTTCTTATTGAGTGTAATTCATTAAAGTGGCTTCTTGGTGGTTTTTTTGCTTGTGCCTTAAAAACTACAAATCTTCTGTCATCGTTCGCTATTTCTATTGGATTCATTCTATTAGACATAATAAATATTCGCGAAAAGAAAGATTGTTTATAGGGTTTATTGTGTTTAGGATTAATAAGAGTTTTATCACATGTTGATAAACCTTTAATTTTATCTTTATATTCCCAGCCGTCTTTACCTTCTAATTCGTTAATTTGTAAAATAATTTTATTTTTTATGGCTTCGTTATAAGTTCCTAAAAAATCCTCTATTTTTTCAGTTCGTGCTACATATTCCATACCGAGCATACACTCTATTAAGTCGATTAATGTATCTTTTCCAAATCCCTGTTTAGATTTAAAAAGTATTGCTACTTTTGGATTTTTATCGGGATTTTGGAAAATGTCGGCAATATATGATATAAGATAATCTGAACTTTCTTTATGATTGTCTGTTAAAATATCAATCTGTTTTTTAAATATTTCAATAATTTCGGGTTTCTCTTCGTATTCATAAAATTTATCACACATAAAGCCCCGAAATGTATTATAAGTTTCCCCATCATCAATTATTTTTTTAGGTATAAAATCAAGTTTTTTATAACTTCTTTTATTTTGGTCTTCTAACCAAGAAGGAAAAAATAATTTTTCAATGTTATAAACTTCGCCATTTTTGGCGGTCTTAATATCTTCAAATTTAAATGAACTTACCAGCGTCGCAAAATCATTTTTATTATATATAGTATATGTTGCTTCGTCTTTATAAATCATTTCTTTCCCAAATTGTAAAGGGGACTCAATAACAAAATGATTTTTTTCAAATTCTTTTTTTACTAATTCATAAGTTTTAAATTCATTTTCATTCCCTTCGAATTCCTTATTATCTAAATAATTTAATTCTTCGCTAAATGGTTTCACATCCCATTTAATACCATATTCGGAAGTTTTATTATTTAATTTAGAAAGTGCTTCTTGCTTATTAATAGATTTATCTAAATGAAAGCCGTCAAATATTAAAGTAGAAATATATTTTTTCTCAAAACAACTAATACCTTCTAATAAAATTTTTTTTTCCATAATAAAAACAACAATACTTAAATATTGTCCTAACGGATTTCTTTTTCCCAACCCACCTTTAAAGCATTCCGCAGGTTTTGTAAATTCATTAGAACAATTAAAAATTAGTTTTTGTGCTTTCTTAAAATCTTTATCCAATTGAATTAAAAATTTATTTTTAGAAGTCTGATATTTAGAGGAGTTCATCATAACTAAAATACTTTCTTTTGCTTTATTTCTATCATTATTTAGTTTTTGTAATACCTCGTCTCTATTATTTATATAAGTTTTAAGAAAGGTAAATTTTTCATCTGGAAAACTTTTTTTTAAAATATAATATAGTATTGTTGGCGATGCGTTTTTTATATCAACATCATTATAATATTCACTACATAAATAACCCCTAATTTTACTATTAAGATTCTGAACCCCGAAATTAGATGAGTATAATCTTCCGTCCGTGTTAAGTTTGCTAGAATATTTATATTTTTTATTTTCCTCACAATTACAAAGAATCATTTTTTTTACCCATCTTCTAATATTTTTAATATATTGTTGTGTGTCCATATCGTTTCCCTCGTTATCTTTTACTTTGTTATTTCCAAAAATTGAAATAAATTCATCTTCGGGTAGTGTGGCTATTATATTGGCTCGTTTAGAGTTAATTTTTTCATTAAATCGCATTTCTTGAATATTACACATTTTATTTTATAATATATACTTATATTTTTTTTTTAAATGATTTTAAAAATACACAATTTATTTTTTCAAAATTGCCCCTCTTTTTAAAATCTGAAAATAAAAATAAAATGTGATGTAAAAATTAATATCACATTTCGATAATTTTTTTAAAAATTCAAAAGTAGGGCAATTTATTAGAAATATATTATTTCGTCAGAAATTAATTAAAATGTAAGATATATTTAGAATTATCTTTTTTTTCCTTGATATATGGATTTATAAATTTATATTCGAAAGACCTGCGAGACCCTAAAATTTTTCTTCTTTTAAAATATTCTAATTTTTCCATTATATTAAATATTTTTCTGGCTTCATAATCCGTAAAATTACAAAAACAATATTTTATTAAATTCTTAAAATATTTATACTTTAAAAAATTCATATTTTCTACTTTTCTTTTTAAAAAATAATTAATTACTATTTCATATTCATTCGTCATTAAATATATATTCATTTATTATATAATAAGATTTTATTACCACAAAATACGCCTACTATGATAGTTTGGAGACATTGGATTATTTTTTGTTAAATTTCCTTCTTTATCCTTTATACCAGCAGACCTTGTTAAATAATTTTTTCTTCTTTTTTCATTTTTATGGTCTAATTCCTTCCATATTCTCGTTTTATCATAATAATGCTCCATATCCCTAGCACCGAAATGAATTAATTTTTCTTTACCATCTTTTTTAACTTTTACCATTAATTTTTTATCTTTCCTTGTTGATTTTTCATAATTATATTTACCAATTTTTACCATTTATTTATTTATTAGAAATATATTATTTCGTCAGAAATATATTATTTCGTCAGAAATTATTTTTTCTTGATATATTTAGATGTGTCGATAATGTTAAAATCTTTATCTAAATACATTTCTTTAAATTTATTCGTATAATTAATAACTATAAAATCGTGTCTTTCTTTTACATTATCGCGGAACATTTCTATAAAGGCTTTTTTACTATCTAAATAATTATGTTCGTTTTCTATTTTTTCTAATTGTCTATGACTCATATTATAACAAATTAAAAGATTTGTATTCTCCCTTATTGCGGGTTGTAATCCCGTGGTATATGATTGCGAAACCACTATTATAGAAATTAAATTTTTTCTTCCGTTTAAATATACCCTTTTAATATTATTATTTCGTTTAGCCGATATTTTAGAATTAAATGTGAGGTCATCCAGTATAATTAATGAGTGTTTAGGCTTCTCTTTTTCTTCTTTGGCTTCTTTAATTTGGTCTTCTATTAGGTCATAAACTAAACCGAGTTCTTCATCGTAATAATCGTCGAAAACATTTTCAGGGGGGATTTCTTTACTTTCAATTATATTATGTATTTTATTATCCGTTTTTAATGAACCCGAAAAAATATAAATATTATCGCCTTCGAAGTCTTTTCCGTAGAATTGGTCGAGGGGGTCTATTACCATTAGGCCTAATAAACTCGTTTTCCCGCTTCCAGAATTTCCTAAAATTACGGCTCTCATCGGTAAATCTCCTATATATTTCTTTTTAATTTTATGTTTATTAATTGGGTCTTTCATTACTAACATTTTTATATTTGATGTCATGCTTAATTAATTAAAAGAAAAAAAAAAATATATACTTACATAATATAAATGAATTATTACGGAGAGATTTCATCACTAAATAATGCTTTTACACAATCAGCAGAGAATCAATATCAAGCAAGTCAAGAAGAAGCAAAAGAAAAAGAAGAAGCGCAAAGAGAGCAAGTTCTTGGAATTACTGCCCCGCTTGGAGAAGGTTCGGCGATTGAATTATTAAAAACTGGTATAAATAAGGCTCTGGTAAAAGAAGGGACAACGGATGCTAAAAAAGTAATATTACAAAAAATTTTAACCAAAATTAATAATGGACAAGTGTCGGAGGCTCTGGAAGATGCTAAAAATAATGGCGTTGATTTTGTTAAAAATAAAGTTTCAGATGCCTTTGAATCACTAAAAGCCACGGCCACAAAAGTAAAAACTGGAATAAATGATTTAAGGGGAAATATTCCAGAGTTTAAAGTATTAAAAAAGAATTTAAAAAATTCAATTAAGGGAGATTTAGACAAGTTAAAAGGATTTGAAGAAGATGAAGACGATAACCCTTATTCCGCTAAAAGATTTTTATCAAGTCTTGGAGATTCGCCAGTTGCTAAAAATTCAGAAAGGATGGAAAATAGATTAAAAAATTTTAGATTAAAAAGAAAAGCGGGATTACTTTCCGACGAACAAGAAAATATAATGGATAATTTAGAGAATAAAGTAAGTAAATTAAAAGAATTAAAATTAAACCCTCCCGCAGATTTTGAAACTTTAACCGACAGCAGAAATATAATTACCCCTGGTTTCAGAGCAGGAGCACAGCCCATACCAGTAATACAGGATAAAGTATTACCAACCTTCGAAGAAGCGAATAAAAGAGTAGCGGAAAGATTGGCCTCATTAGATACAGGACGAGAAGGCTTAACCGATGGTGCTAATGTTTCCGATGTTGTTCCAACCCCAGCCAAACCTCAGCAAAGTGTGCCCTATTTAAGAGAAGTAGCCAAAGACGAAGCGATTAACGCAAAAGGCGGAATATCTGATGGATTTTCACCCGAAGAAGCAGAGGCGGGAGTAGAAGAAGGAGTTGAAGAAGCATCAGAAGGAGGGTTTGACCCGATAGCCGATGTAATAGGCCTAGGAATATCACTGGCGGGAATTTTCGGGGGATTTGATAAACATAAAGTGGATATACCAAAAGCCCCAATACCCACACAGGGAGCAGTAGCCATCGGAGTAAATCAGGCATAAATTTTAGTTTTATTATATTAAAAATAGTTAAAATATAGTTTTATTATAATATTTATTTGTTTTTTTCTTATTTAAGGTATAAAAATATATTTTTATACCTTAAATAATAATATTTTTTAGTTTTTTTTTAGATAATTTATTTAATTTTAGTTTTATTACTATAAATAGATAAAACTAATTCTAAAAATTACTTGTTTTTTTTTATTTTTGTAAAAAAAAAATATTTATATAGATTATAAAAAAATGTCGAATAGTTATGTTAAAATTTCCGCTAATCAACAGCAATTTTCCGACAATTTAAATTTAGTAGATTTCACAATACCCGAGGGTATGACGGTAGATTTATCGAAAAGTAAAGTTTTAGTTAATGTTGTTCCAAGTATTACACAACCTACCGCAAATTTACCTGGTGATGATGGTAGGGCATGTGCTTTCGAGGTAGGCTTTCAAGTAGAAGACGGAGCAAGTAAAGACTTAAACCCCCCGACGAGTGCGGTATTAGTCAGAGAAGCTTTTATTAAAGGTTCAAAAATAGGACAAATTGAAAATTTAAGAAGAGTAGATATTTTAAGAACTGGTTTAGCTCAATACGAAAAAGATATAGACGAAAAAAGAAGTAATTGGAAAAATTGTTTAAAGCCTGTTTCCGCTGGTCTTTCCGCTCGTGCTTCGTGTAATGTAAATTATGTAAATACGGGAACTACTCTATCGACGGCCTTACCTTCTACTGATATCTCAATACCTCTTAATGAGGTTTTCGATGTTTGTAATGCGGAAGCCTATTCAACCGACAAATACGGACAAACCCAAATTCATTTAAGAATGAATTTCGAAAATCTTAAAATAGTTTCATTAAATACCGAAGAAGCTGACGCGGTAGCCCCTGTTATGGACTCTGGAACATTCGGAGCTTTTACCACAATTACCGCAACTGCCGACAATACGGCTATTACAAGTGCTACAAGTAATAAGGCTACTAATGACCCAGAAACCCAATTTCCTTTTTATGTAGGGCAAAGGGTTGTTTGTAATGTGACTTTGGCTGGTGGTGGTGCTGTGGATAGATTTAGGAGAATTGAATCTATTTCCTATAATTCCACTACGGGATTTTCAACCATTAATTTTACTGATTCATTAGGAAGTATTAACGATACTCAGACCTGTGTATTTAATAGCGTTAAACCTGCTCCCTCGGGTGGTTTAGCTTATAGTATTGATAATGTTCAGTTAGAATTAAAATTAACTGATGAAAGCCCACCAGATAATATACAATATTCAACATATTCAACCGAAGAAGATTCTTTCGCAAATATCACAGAAAAAATAAAGACTTATCAAGTAGAAGCAGAGGCAGATAATCTTTTATTAGCCCTTACTAATGGCTCAATCTATCCTAGAAATCAAGTAGATAAATATAGAATTAGGGTTAATAATATGGAAATGTCAAATAATGATGTTAATATTAACACCCCCGAACACTACGACAATATTAATAAATTATTTTTAAATATGGATTTAGAATTAAAAGATATTTCCGAAAAAGCAATTAATCAAAATAAGACAAAAAAAAAGAATACAGATTTAGACCAAACACTCGCATTAATCGGGACACCTCTCCCAATTACGCAAAATATGAAATCAGTAAATATTAAAACTAGTAAAGCAAATTCTAATACATTAGTATTATTTAAGAGAATGATTAAGACTATTTAATTTTCTTTTTTTTCTTTTTAATTATTTATTTTAAAAAAATAAAATATTAATTAAATATATAAATGGAATTTCATAGTGCCGACCCGATTAACAATAAAGCCCAATATTCTGAATTAGATAATGTATCTTTCAATATCAATAATGGAGGACGAAAACTTTTATTAGGTTCTTTACGATTAGAAGGAGATTTAAGAATAAATAATAATGGTAATTTTAGGTCTGATATAGATAATAACAATAATCAAGAGGGATTTAATCCAAGAGTAGGAGCTCATGGCCTCTGTGATAGTTTTACAGTAGAGGCGGGTAATATGGGGATTTTACAAAATATAAGTTCTGATTATGGAAGATATGTGAATTTAGTTTCAAACTCAACAGAAACAGAAGACCAAATGAATAATGCTAAAAATGTATGTGAATTAAAATCCACTTCTATGAGAATTTCTAATATTATTTCCGCAGGTAGTAAATTAGATAATGCTAATAAAGAAGATATAGATTTTAGTTTTTTGCCTATGATATGTTTAAATAGAAATGTAGCTGGGGCTACCTTGGCTTTTAGAAAATCTGGATTTATAAAAATATCATTAAATCTTGCGAGAAATTACGAATTTCTAAATTCATTAGCAACAACCGCAAATTATGAAATAACAAATTTAAGGCTAACATATAGAACCGTTGAAGATGATGGGATGGACGAGAATATAATGCTTAAATCTTTTTCTTCTGTTAAATCTACTATTCAAAGTAATTTTGCTAATATTTCTTCAAATGTTCCCGCCGTTTGTGATGGTGTTACAGTATGTTTTATGAGAACTAACAGAGAAAATAATCAGAATTACGACAATTATAATTTAGAAAGATTACAAGGCTTCCAAAGTATTCAATATTTATATAATTCTTCCAATTCTCAATTTGTAAGTTATATTATAGATACAAGGGAAGAAATGAACGAAAAAGGAATACAATCATTAGCCGACACAGGTTATAATTGTTTAAATGGAAAAAATGTTAGAGGTAATTCGTGCGAAGTTGCTGGGCTTTCTTTCGATGCTCCCGTTGATTTATCGCAACAAAGATTTAATATTCAAATTAAGGCAGATGGAGTAAGTCAGGTAAATGGCTATAATGTATATCAATTTTTCCATAATAGTATTCAATTATAATTTGTTACTAACAAATTGCCCCCCTTTTGGATTTTCAAAAAAATTATTAAAATGTGATATTAATTTTTCACATCACATTTCATTATTTTTTTTAGATTTTTAAAAGTGGGGCAATTTTTTTTTTATTATTTTTTTTTATTATTTTTTTTTTATTAAGTATATATATAGAAATGTCTTTATATACGAATCAAGCCGTCAAAACTCACTATTTAGAGCCTTCTTTACATAATTCTTCCAGGGGTTCAGAATTTAGGATTAAACATAAAGGGAAAATCCTTCCTAATCTCCGTCTTATTGATGTAGGCTACCAACAGACAGGAGCAACCACCGCGAGTTATAATCAATTAGGAGGCGTTAAATCAATGATTAAAAACATTCATTTATATGATGGTAAAACATCTTTAAGCTCTTTATTAGAAGCCCCTCAATATCAAGCCTTTAAAATTTTTAATCAAGATGTAAGCAAAAATAAATCATTAGAACAGAGATTAAATCAGTCTAATAATGTAATTGTTGGAGCAAATGAAGAAACGAACGGAGATATTATGACTTTATTTCAAGATAACCGAACACAATCACAACAAGCCCTCGCCGATACTGGTAAAGGCTGGGTGGATTTAAGAGACTATTTTCCGATTTTAAAAGTTCTTAATCATTTAGACACCGAAAATATGTTTAATAATTTAAGAATTGTTATAGAATATGAACTCGATTCAGACTTGGTAGTCGATAGAGATGACAGAAGCGGAACTGCAGTCTCTCCTCGTCTTGTTGTTGATGTTATTGAAGATGGTTCAAATGTTGCCCCGAATCCCGAAGCGGTTTCTTGGTTCGAGATTGAATCGGATACCTTTAACGCTGCCGCAACCGCAGGAGCACAGACCGTAAATCAAAGGATTAACGGGTTTTCGAATAAATCAGTCGGAAGAATGGTAATGGTTAAAAAATGTTCTGACCTTACTTCTTATATCGATACTAACGCCGTTTTAGGTGTGGGTGCTCTTGGTTCAGTAGCACAACAAGACGAAAAATTACAATTTACTGTTAATGGTGTTCAAAGATTCCCTCGGGATGGTTTAAATAGTAAAGGGAACAGAGGTTTAGCCATGTTAGTCGATTTATGGGGCGATTGTTCTTCTTTTCCTTTTGGTTCAGTTCCAAATATTCAAAATGTAGGAGAAGCTGGGTCAGTTGTAGAAGATATGTTAGGCCAATTATCTTATATACCTTATGATAATTCAGGCGAAAGAATTAAAAGTTTAGAAGTTAATTATAAAAGAACAGGAAATAATAACGCAGGAGCACCGCGATATGTTAATAATAAAGCATTAGAAGTTAGAATTTACGGAGAGGTTTCCAAAACTATTAATATGAAGGGTAATAGTTATAATATCGTATATAACTAACATAACTAACATAACTAATATTTTCTTTTGTTTTTTTTTTTAAAAAATATTATATAAATATATATATAATATGAGCCAAACTATTATAGAATTATCTGAAAAATCGAGTGCCTCTTTGTCAAATAATTTAACATCTAATGGAGATTACGAAATAACATTAAAAGAAAGAGTAGTCTTAAAAGAAGGCGATAGAGTTGATTTAAAAAGCGTTTTTATTGATTCAGTTCAAGCAGATGAAGGTAAAATAGTGGTAGATGAAGATACCACGGGATATGTGGAGGTAATTCCTTATATTTATAATTGGACTACCGCCGACAAACAATATAATGGTGAAGTTGTAAATGACGCTACACAATTAGAAACCCAACCAGACGGAAAACCCTATTTCGCTTCTACTAAAATCACGCAAAAAGACGATAATTTAAGAAAATATGATAGTATAGCTATCGGACAATATGACAATTTCCCTATGGTAGGTAATGTAGTTATTACCATTCAATATACGCAAAATAATGGAACAACCAACACTTTTAAAATAAATATCCCGCCGAATTTAGACGGACAACAAATTTTTATATTAAAAGAAGCCCCGCCAGGTTATGACCCCGCAAAAGGAGACAATAATATTATAATCTCTCCCGAATCTTTCGTATTATTTAAAAATACTGGTGGAACTGATGATGTTCGCAATTCCATGAAGCTTATTTCTCCCTCGGCTTCTGAATTAAATAACACCTATCAAATATCAGACGGTTTTATAAATACGGGCGGTAATTCAAGGTCAAGAAATGGCGATGTTGTTGAAGGATTTTCCAACCAAACAAACCCGAATGCCTCTAATTTTAACGGGGGAACGAGTGACCCTTCGCCCGAATACGATGGAGGTATTATCCACCCACGGAAAAAACAAATTTCATTTAGTGTAAATAAGGGAGAGTATTATATGAGTGAAATTTGTCAGACTATTTCAGACCAAATCACACAAAACGGACAATTAACAACAAGACCTATGAATAACCCTTTATTAACTAGTGATTTACAGATTAAATCAGAGGAAGGAATTTCAGATACAAACACAACAGATATTATTTATTATACGGCCGATGATGGCTCAAATGTTTTTAGATATGCTAATGACATAACAAACGATTATTTTATTGGTTCTGACCAATTCGGCCTCGTTGCTGATGATGCTACACAAAAAGCCAAATTCGTAAGTCTTCACTCTTCCTTATATGATACGCACGGAAATGTTGTAGTAAAATATATTAAAGATGGAACACGAGCAAACGCCGATTTATTTCAAGCAAATAAAAATGGGGGCGTTGTTATTTCCGATTTATCGCCCCCCGATTTTTGGGAAAAACTGGGCTTCGGACAAGCAGACACACCAACGCAAAAAAGTATTTTTGCCCGTATTACTGATAATGTAACCTTAACAAAAGGAGCGATAAACGGATTAGGAGTTTATAAAATTGATTCTACCGAAGGTATATATACAACTGGACAAACAAAAGGAATTGCCGATGCGATAGTAAAAGTTGATGGAGCAGGGAATCTTTTATTCGATAAAGTTCAGAATGTTAATGGGTTAAATATAAATACCGATACAACAACGCAAATTTTCGCACAAACTGGGCTTACACAATCTATACAACGAGACGGATATTATAAAATTAGAGTTGATTTAGGAATTAATAATGAGTTAATTAATAGTGATTTAATTCAAAATAATATTCAAGGTATTATATCTAAATATTTTTCTTCTAATTCTTATACCTCTGATATGGGAGAGGGTTCTATTCCATATATTCATAAAGGAAATGACACAATTATAAGCCGTATTCGGGTTCGTATATTAAACTCTGCGGGTGTAGTTGATGAAAATATCGGAGATGATAACACAATATTTTTATCTATTACCCGAAATGAATCAAATTCTAATTAGTTTTATTACCGATTTTTTTTTTCTTTTAAATATATATAAATTTATATAAAAATGAATAAATATTTTATATATAAAATAAATGTTTTAAACGAGTTTTATATAGGAAGCACGAAAAACCCAGTTCATAGAATGAGCGCCCATAAAAGAGATTCAAAAAAAGAAGAAAAAAAGAATTTTAAACTTTATAAAAAAATGAATGAGGTTTATGATTTATCAGACAGTAATTTATTTAACTATGAAATTTTAGAAAGTTTTTATTGTGAGCCGAATCAAGTAAAAATTAAGGAGCAGGAATATATTAATAATTTAAAACCATCTCTAAATATGAATAAAGCTTTCTTATCACATGAAGAAAAATTAGAATATAGAAAAAATTATTATAAAATAAAAAAAGAAAAAGAAACCCCCGAAGAGAAACAAAAAAGACTTGAAAAAAAAAAAGAATGGTATGAAAAAAATAAGCCATTAGTTAAAGCCCAAGAAAGGGAAAGACATAAAAATAAACTGATAAAGGAATTAAAAGAAAAGTTAAAAAAAATGGAGGAAAATATAAAATTAATGGAATCTTGCGAAATTAATTTAGAGTTAGATTTAGAAGAAATAAATTTAAGTTAGTTTTTTTTTTGTTTTTTTTATATTTTATATATTATATAATAAAAAAAAAAAAATGACTGATATAAAAAAAGATAAATTAATATCTAAAATTAAAGAGCATAGACCAAATTTAAAGGAAAATAGTTTAAATATGTATTTACGAAATTTAGCAAAAATGAATAAAGAGAATAATAATAATGATTTATATAGTATTAAAATTTTAGAAGAAAAAGAAGCCGTTGAAAAATTTTTAGAAAATAAAAAAGATAATACTAAAAAAAATTATCTTTCGTCTATTGTTGTTATTTTAATGGCTAGTAAAAAGAAAAAAAGTTTAATTGAATATTATCGCAATAAAATGGAATTATTAGGAAACTCTATTAATGAATTTATACAGACACAGAAAAAAAGCGAAAATCAAGCAAATAATTGGGTTGAATTATCTAAATTACAGAAAGTGGTTAATGATTATAAAAAAAAAATAATGGAAGATAATTTATTAAAAGAAGATTATAAAAATTTATCAAGCAAAGAAAAAGAACTTATTAAAAAATGGGTTGTTGGTTCTGTTTATGTTCTTGACCCTGAAAATAATCCACCTTTAAGAGCAGATATAGGAGAAATGCGGATTTTAAAAAATTCTGAATATAATAATTTATCCACTGATGAATTAAAAAAAAATTATTTAATTATAGTCGGAAGAAAAAAGAAATTTTTTCATTTAGGTGACTATAAAACCGAGGGAAAATTTGGAAATAAGATTATTAAAATAGGGACTAAATTAAATAATGTTCTCAATAAATATTTTATAAATTATGATGAAGACTATTTTATTACAAACTCACAAGGAAAGCCAATGACACCAAACCAATTAACGAAATTCGTTTTAAAAGTATTCGAACCAAGTAAAAAGAGAGTTGGGATTAGTTTAATTAGACACATAGTAATAACTTATTTATACCCCCCTAAAACTGATGATAAACAGGAAACAGCCAATTTAATGCTCCATAGTGTTAATCAGCAGGGCGAATATGCTAAAAAAGATTAACGAAATTAATTTCTAATAATTCGTGAATTATTGTTTTATTCTAAAAAGGGTCTAAAATTGCCCCCCTTTTGGATTTTCAAAAAAAATAATGAAATGTGATATTGATTTTTCACATCACATTTCGCTTTTTTTTTCAGATTTGTAAAAGTGGGGCAATTTTAGAAATTATTAATTTCGTCATTTTTTTTATTTTATTATAATATAAATGAAAATTGAAGACCTCTCAATATTACAAATTAAAAAGGTTATTTCTAAATATAATAAGGCTTTAAAAATAAGCGGATACAGTAAATTAAAAAAAGAAGATTTAATTAAAAGGTTAAAAAATCACCCTAAATTAACTATTATCGAAACCGAAAATAATGTAAAATTTAAGGTTAAACCTGATGAAATAGCCGCAAGCGAAGCAGCAGCAGAACCAAAGCAACCAAGAAAAAAAATTAAAAAGAAATCAGAACCAAAAGCAGAACAGAAAACAGAAAGCAGACAAGAAAAATTTAATAGAATAACAAAAAATATGACACCAGGCCAGGTATTTTCTTATAATCAATCACAACAAGGAGTATATGGAAGTGATGTATCACAAAAAGAACTAGATAAAGCAAAAAAAGAACAAGATATAAAATTAAAAAGTATGTATGATGATTTAAAAAAATTTATAAATGATGGTGCTATATATTCTAAATCAAAAATTTTTACAAATAAAAATAATTTAGAAGATGTTATAAATTCTTTATCAGGAGATTCCAAATATAAAAATACAGATATTTATAAAAAAGGAGTTGAAAAATTAAAAGGAAAAAAAGCAAAACCTGAAAAGAAAGAACTTGAAGAAAAAGGAATGAAAGATATGAATGAAAAGGAAAGAGTTGAAGAAATTTTTAAAGATTACGGACAATTTCAAAAAACTTTAATTTATTCTTTTATTAGTAAAAAAAAATTTTTTAAAAATAATATTGAAAAAGACGATTTATTAACTGAATCAGAATTTAAAAAATTAATAAATTTAATATTAGGTGAATTGAAAAAAAATATTGATTCCTACGCAGTAGGCGAAATAATGGAATTTTTAAATAGTTATGTAGATAGACTTTTTAAAATTAATTGCCAAAGAATTGTTAGTGATTTTATTAAAGGAATTAAATTTATGGAACAAAAAAAAAAGGCTAAAAATTTACCTTATGGAGAAAAAACCATTAAGGCGTATTTAGGAGAAATAAAAAAAAGAGCAGAACAGCCTTTCATATGTATGCCGAAAGAATATGAAAATTTATTAAAAAAAGTTATGGAAAATGTAAAAATAAATCCTAAATCTAAAAGACCTATTTACCCTATTTTTTTAATTCGTGATTTTTTAAAAAATTATGGAAAACCACCAGAAAATTTTATAGATAATTATCCAGATTTACAACAACAAAAAGAATTTGCCGAAAAATTTTTAAAGGCTTATGAAGTATATTATAAAAAAAAGTAAAAATTATTTACCTACTTCTTTTAAGGCGATGTCATGGGCTTGTTGGAAACAATACCCCTTTAACATTAATTCTTTCATTTTTTCCATATGTTTTTTAGTATGGTGTTTTTTATGTTCTTTCATTAGTCTTTTTTGTAAAACTGATAAAGCTTTTTTAGGTTTATATAAAGGTTTAATATTCATTTATATAAACTTTTAAAATATAAAAATAAAGAAAAATTAAATAAATTTATTTTTTTTCTTTTTATTCTTGATTAAATTTTTTATTGTGGGAGGAGGTCGGTTCGGCGTAACATCTATCTTTATTTTTTCTTTTACATCTTGATTACTATTATTAGATATTTTTTTTTCGGTCTCTGACCTTGGACTGCGGACTGCTTCGCTTGTTCGCTTGTCGGAGGTTTCACCCTGAACTTTTTTAATTTCTTCTCTTATCTCTTTCTTTTCTTCTTTGGTTGATGCGTTTTTCATTTGTTCCTTTAATTCTCTTATCATTTGTTTTAATTCATCAATTTCGCTTTTTTTATTTTCTTTTTCTTTAATCTTTTTATCTAATTTTACATTTTCCCTTTTTTTATTTTGTTCTCTTTGTTCTTTAAGTTTGGCTCGTCCTTTGGCGAGATTATCTAACATTTTTTTTCGGCGTTCTTCTGATAATTGGCGTTTTCCTCGTGCTTTTTTTCCTATTTCTTTTTTTTCTTTCGGGTCTTCGAACATTTCATTATTATTTTTTTTCGGTGGTTCGCTTTCTACTGTTTCACTTGCTTCTTGGTTTTCTTCTTCTTCTGCTTCGCTTGTGCTTTCTGTTCGCAATGTATCTTTTGTAAAAATTAACTCATCATCACTCATAATTTATATATACTATTATTATATATTTTTTTATATTATTATAAACATTTTATGTATTATTTTTTAATTTTTAATGTTGAATCATCAATTTTAATTTTTAAAAATTTATTTGGACTAAAAAGACAATTAGATTTAACTTTTATAATTTGGTTATCGTAATTTTCAGTATTATAAATATGATAGACTCTTTTAAATTTATTTTTTTTATATTTTTCCATACCCATATATTTATTATAATTTTTTATACAATACGGGCAAAGTATATAAATATAGTTCCAATCCATTTTTTCGGCTTGATATAATTCCATTTAATTAAATATTATATTTTTTTTTTAAAATTGCCCCACTTTTGGATTTTCAAAAAAAAAAGCGAAAAGTGATGTGAAAAATCAATATCACATTTCGATAATTTTTTTAAAAATCCAAAAGGGGGGCAATTTTAGACCCTTTTTAGCACAAAACAATATTTCTAATAAATTGACGAAATTAATAATTTCTAATAATAATTTCTAATAATTTTCTATTTATAATATATAATGCCCTATCATCACAAAGACAATAATTTATTTAAGACAAAAGAAGAAGCCAAGGAAGAAAAAGAAAAGAAAAAGCGGAAACCCTCCAAAATTTCTTATTTTCAAAAAAATAATAAAAAGAAATTAGAGACTTCTAAAAAAAAACAAGCAAACAAGAGAAGCAGTAAAGAATAAAATTATTCAGTTTCATCTTTTAATAATAAAGTAATTACTGAAAACCCTCTAACATCTATTTTTGTCAAATCATTATTTAGTATTCTTGCTTTTATATTTCGAAGTGATACTGGAAATTTATTTCTAATATTTATAAAATCTAAATTAGAGGCTTCGTAATTTACTATATTAGAATTTGCGGAAGAACCCGCGGGAATTACTTTTAATATATTTCTTTTACCTCCACTTAAACTATCGAAACTCTCCAAATCTATATTTAATAATTCAAATAAATAACTATCATTAAATACCGAGCCTAAAAATAAATTATCCCCCAAAATTGTGGCTGAAAAATCAAAATGAGCCTTTTTTTCTTGTTCTGTAAATCCTAAAAATTGCCTTAATTCCTGATTCGGTAAATTAATTCTAAATTGTAAATCATAAACTTCGGGTTCTGGTGGTTTCGGAGGAAGACCGCTACCAACTATTAAATCTTTTTGTATAGTTGCTTTTGTTTTAGTAGGGCTTGAAAAAGGGTCAATACTTACTTTTAAAGACTCTACGGAAGTAGTGGATATATCTCCTTGAAAACTCATTCCAAAATAT
>Ga0181401_1000314_pt1 | contig 20325 bp, 32 predicted proteins | sample 24SPOviralmetaG_FD_130130 | JGI IMG/M metagenome (GOLD analysis project Ga0181401, IMG submission 130130) | Marine viral communities from the oligotrophic San Pedro Time Series (SPOT) site, San Pedro Channel, CA, USA - 24 SPOT_SRF_2011-07-20 | ecosystem: Environmental > Aquatic > Marine > Strait...
GCAAAAAGAAGTACTAAATCTGGTCGCAAAACTGTGAGACTCACTTCATCACAGGTAGCAATAGCTAAAAAATTAGGAGTGCCGCTAGAAGAATATGCGAAACAATTAAATATCACGAAGGAGGTATAAGCATATGGAAAATAATAATGAAAAAAGAACCTCGCGTGCGAGTCAAACTAGAGAAAAAGAATCTAAGAAAAAAGTTTGGTCTCCACCATCAAGTTTAGATGCACCCCCTGCGCCTACAGGATTTCAACATAGGTGGATTAGAGCAGAAACCTTAGGATTTCATGACACTAAGAATGTCGCTGGAAGAATAAGATCAGGATATGAATTAGTTAGATCTGATGAATATCCAGATTCTGATTATCCACAAGTAGAAGATGGCAAATATAAGGGAGTGATCGGAGTTGGCGGCCTTGTGCTGGCAAGGGTACCGGAAGAAATCGCAAAACAACGTACTGACTACTACACTAAGCAAGCAGCAGATAACGTTGAAGCAGTTGATAACGATTTAATGAAGGAACAGCACCCAAGTATGCCTATCAACATTGATAGACAAACTCGTGTAACTTTTGGTGGCTCAAAGAAATCCTAATTAGGAATTCATGAACCCCAAATTAACTTAAACCGTACTGGAGGTCCTTAGGGACAGGTACACAAGGAGAAAATAAATATGGCAAATAAAGACAGTGCTTTCGGATTGAGAGCAATTGGAAAAGTTGGTCAGAATAGAGACAACCAAGGTTTAAGTGAATACGATATAAACACTACTACTTCTACAATATACTTTCAGGACCCTGTTAAAGCAGTGGCCGATGGTGGTATAACTGTAGCAGCAGCAGGTGATTTATTGATGGGTTCACTTAATGGTGTTTTCTACACTGATGTAAATACAAGTAAACCTACGTTTGCAAACCATTTCTTAGCTGGCAACACTGCTAGTGATGCAATTGGATTTGTATCAGACGATCCTTATGAAAGATTTGAAATACAATCTGCTGGATCAGTTACTGGTGCAGATATATTCTTAGTAGCAGATATTGCATATACTGCTGGGGATTCTGCAAACTACGTATCAAAAGCTGAAATATCAGGAACTATGGCAACTGGTTCAGCTGCACAATTAAGAATTTTAGGTATATCAAAAGATCCTAGCAATAACGACACTGGCTCTGCCAATGTTAACGTTGTTGTTAATATCAATGAGCATACTCTAAATTCTGTTAACGGTATCTAATCGAATAGGAGATAAATTATGGCGATATCAAGAGGACAACTAGTTAAAGAACTAGAGCCAGGTTTGAATGCATTATTCGGTCTGGAATACAAACGTTATGAAAATCAGCATGCTGAAATATATGCTACTGAATCATCGGACAGAGCGTTCGAAGAAGAAGTTATGTTATCAGGTTTTGCTCAAGCACAGACTAAAGCAGAAGGAAGTGGAGTTGTTTTTGACAACGCACAAGAAACTTTCACTGCTAGGTACACTCACGAGACTGTAGCTTTAGCATTTTCAATCACTGAAGAAGCGGTTGAAGATAACCTATACGACAGACTTGGAAGTAGATATACTAAAGCGTTAGCTAGATCTATGGCGAACACAAAACAAGTTAAATCAGTACAACCATTAATTAATGGTTTTGGTACATTTACATCAGGTGATAACTCACCGTTGTTTTCAGCTACTCACCCAACAATTGGTGGTACTGTATCAAACACATTAGCGGTTGCTGCCGACTTGAACGAAACTTCATTAGAGCAATCATTGATTGACATCAATGCGATGACAGACGAAAGAGGTCTAAAAATCGCAGCAAGAGGTGTTAAAATGATTGTACCTTCTGAACTTCAGTTCACTGCTGAGAGATTGATGAAATCTCAAGGTAGAGTTGGTACTGCTGATAATGACATTAACGCAATCGTTTCTATGGGAATGGTTCCTCAAGGTTACAGAGTGAACAATTTCTTAACTGATCCAGATGCATTTTTCATTATCACTGATGTACCTAACGGTATGAAGTACTTTGAAAGAGCAGCTATCAAAACTGCTATGGAAGGTGACTTCGATACTGGTAACGTAAGATACAAAGCTAGAGAAAGATACTCATTTGGTGTATCTGACTTTAGAGGTATTTTTGCATCACCAGGTGCTTAATAATTAATTATTTGAGGCGGGACACAATCCCGCCTCATTTAAAATATAGAAAGAAAAAATGACTCAATATAAATACTTAGTAAAAATCTTTACCAAACATTTACAAACTGAATTTGAAATAGAAAGTGATAAAGAGATAAATAATGCGGATGAGCTAAATAAACCCATTATTGACTTTTTAGGAAAATCTGATATAAAATGGGAAAAAAATGATTTACAGTTTACAAGCACTGGAAATGATTTTTATATAACCTATGAGGAGGTTACAAATGGCTCAGGACAACATGGTATTGTTCGCAAAGAAACTGAAACTCGAGTCTAAATGGAATGAGTTGTTTCTTGAGAACAGAGGACAAATAACACCAGAAATGTCTGTGATCGGTGATGAAATCAAAAGAGTAATTAGATCCATCATCAGAGAACAAGAAGCAAAAGTTCATAATAATCCTAAAGATGGAGAAGTTCATCTTTTTGCTGGTTAGTTAGAACTTAGACATTTTAGAAAGTGACTTTATTCCTAGGGATTTCTTGCACTTTTTAAAAAATTCATATATAAAATAATCACTATACATAAATAAATATTCTGCATAGACGCAGTATAGTCGACGGCCTAGAGACTATGTAGAATTTAACTAGGAGAATAATCATGGCAAATACAACCTTTTCAGGACCGGTCATTTCTAAAAATGGCTTTATAACTTTTGGACCTGGATCAGCAAAAGCAATTAACTCAACTGGTTTAGCTGCAAATACATTAAATTTGACAGTTAATGACCATGCAGGAAGATTGTTAATTTCTCAAGACGCAGACGGTATTTACAAGTTACCAACTATTAACAGCAATGCTAATGGAGTAACTGCAGGAGATACTGATTATAATAACCCAAATAACATTGGTGCAAGTTTTTATTTTTACATAGACACTGTAGCAACAGATGTACAAATCATAACTGATGGAACTGATAAGTTTACAGGTGCAGCTATGATTGCAGTTGATGATGGAGCTAAAAAAGCTTTCTTTCCAGCTGCAGCAAATGATGTTTTATCTATGAATGGAACTACTACTGGTGGTATTGTTGGATCTGTGATTCAAGTTACTGCTTTAGAAACAGCTCAATACTTGGTACACAATACTTTGATCTTAGGCTCAGGAACTATTGTTACTCCATTTAGCGACACGTAATAAATAATTAGTGTGGGCTTCGGCCCACACTCAAAATTTTTAAGGAGAAAATTATGGCATCAAAAGGTGATATACAAGCTACAAGATCTTCAGCGGCAGCAGGTGCGGCAGCAATTGTTTCACAGCCTATAAGATTAAGAGCTATTTCAATAGCATCAAATGGTGGCGGTGCAGGTGTTTTAGAACTTACAACTACTTCTAATAGTGGTGATACATTATTATTTGCGGATGTTCCAACAGGAGATGTCTTTACATTGAATTTTCCTGAAGATGGAATTTTATTTCCAAAAGGAATTTTTTGTAAAACAAAAACAAATGTAACTGCTTACACATTATTTACAGATAAGTATTCTGGACCAGGTTTAACAAGTTAGAGGATTAAATGGCTTCAGTTGATTCTCAAGCAACAAGGTCTACACTTCTAAGTGTAGATACTACGCTATCAGAAAATATTAACGCAACACAGAATTATATTCCTGTTGCCAGTACCACTAACTTTTCAACTAGTGTTGTTGCGGAGATTGAATCAACTAATGAGGTTGTGAGTTTTGATACAATTACTATACAAAAATTAAAACAAACTGGTTTTGCTAGTTCATGGCCTTTAAGAAGAGCTACAAAAACCTCAAGCGCTGGAACAGCACCAGATGGAACAAATACAGCAGTTTCAATAGTTCCTACTGTAGATAACAACACTCATAGAATTGATCAAAACCCTGCGGGATTAGCTTCAAGCACTGAATATACTTTCAGTGTTTATGGAAAACAAAATGGTTACACAGGTCTATCTTTAACTGTTGGACAAGGGTCTAACGTTCCTCAAAATACCACTGCATATTTTGATTTAAATTCTGGAACGGTAGCATCAACTGTATCGGGAGTAAGTGCAGCTATACAAGATGCAGGTAATGGGTGGTTTAGATGTGCTATAACATTAACAACTCCAGGTTCTGTTGTTGTTGACGGAATTTTAATTGGTGTAGGTTCGGATTCTTCTACTTTTTCTTTTGCAGGAAATACAACTGATGGAATTTTAATATGGGGACCACAGCTAGAAATTTCTTCAAGCGTTACAGGTTTTTTACCAAACGAAACTGATTCAACAACTTATCCAGGTTTAACAACAGTTACAAGAGGCGTAAACGGAACAACTGCACAAGCAGCAAGTTCTGGTGATTCAATTCAACAGTTACCTTTTGCTACACCGGTAGACATACCTGTAAGATTAAGAGGTTTATCTGTTTCTCCAGATGGAACAGGTGCAGCAAGATTAACTTTATGTGATAACAATGGAGATAGTATATTAGATATAGACACTCCTGATGGAAAAGTTTATACTATGAATATGCCTGAAGATGGATTAGTATTTCCAAATGGTGTATTTATATCAAATACAGATAATGTTACTGCATATACATTATTCACTGAAAAATTTTCAGGGGAAGGTTTAACACATGGCAGTTGATGTAGCTAGTACTTTTACAGAAGCTGAAACTACTACTGTTCAAAGTGGTAGAACTAGAGTTTATGGTGTGTATTATACAAACACAGCAACTTCTGGTGATTTAGTTATTAGAGATGGTGGAGCATCAGGAACTATTAAATTAAAAATTAGAAGTCCGGGTGTTGCAGATTCTTATCAAGTAGATGTACCAGGAGATGGAATTTTATTTAAAAACGATGTTTATGTTGGCTTTACAACTGAACAAATAACTAGCTGTACAGTTTTTCACAGCGGAGGAAGTAATACTTAATGGCAACTTCAGGAACTACAACTTTTGAATCAAATTTTTTTATTGATGATATAATCACTGAAGCCTACGAAAGAATAGGTAGATTTGATTATTCAGGTAATGATATAAAAACTGCAAGACGTTCTTTAAATATAATGTTTCAAGAATGGGGTAATAGAGGACTTCATTTTTGGGAAGTAAAAAATAATTCACTTACATTAGTTGATGGTAAATCAGAATACACAATGTTTAGATCAACTGGGGATGTCCCGGTAGGTGTTACACCAGATGCAACTGCTGTTTTTGGTGTTGATGATATTTTAGAAGCTGTATATAGAAATTCAGATAATGTTGATTTTTCTTTAACTAAAATTAATAGATCAAACTACCAAGGTTTGTCATCTAAAACTGACACAGGAACACCAACACAATATTTTGTTCAAAGATTTATAGATAAAATAACAATCACTTTATATTTAACTCCAGGATCCACTGAAGCCGGAAACTTTATTAACTATTATTATGTTAGCAGGATTCAGGATGCAGGAGCCTATTCAAACAATGCTGATGTACCATATAGATTTGTACCTTGTATGGTATCAGGACTTGCATATTATTTATCACAAAAATTTTCACCACAAAGAACACAAGAATTAAAATTATTGTATGAAGATGAAATACAAAGAGCTCTTGAAGAAGACGGTTCTTCATCAAGTACATTTATAACTCCAAGAACCTATTATGAAGGATTATAATGGGAAATTTATCTAGAGGAAAATACGCACAATTTATTTCAGACCGTTCAGGAATGGCATTTCCATATAAAGAAATGGTTGTTGAATGGAATGGTGCACGTGTACATGTTTCAGAGTATGAACCAAAGCAACCACAGTTAGAACCAAAACCAACAGTTGCTGATCCACAAGGTCTACAATTTGCAAGACCTGCAAGGACTGAACCTGCTGTTTTAATTTTATTACAAACAAGTCCTTTTGAAACAATTAAGTATTCTGGAAACACTTATGTAAATGTTTTTTCTCCTAATCATGATAGATCAACGGGAAATACAATTAGATTTAGAGGTGCAACAGATGCAACTGGTTTTAATAATGTGCCAGTAATTGATGGTGTAACAGATATTAGTAGTGCAAGTGGTTTTAGTATTGTAGTTGGAAAAATAAATTCTAGTGGTATAGTATCTGATACTACAAATTATTATTACTTTCAAAGCACTAGTTCAGCGACAAATGGTAATGTAATTGGAGGAGGAGATGGTTGTACAGCAGGACCTGTTAACCTACAAGCATAATGACATACGATCAATTAGTACAAAAAATTAGAGATTATACAGAAGTAGACGCAAATGTTTTAACGCCTACCATTGTCAATGGTATTATTAATGATGCAGAATTTAGAATACTTAGAGATGTAGATTCTGACAATAATAAAAGATACGATACGGCTAATTTACTTGTTTCCCAAAGATTTATAAATACACCAGCAGATTTATTAGTCGTTAGATCAGCTCAAATAGTAGACTCTGATGGAAGTGCACAACCTGATAATAGAGAATTTTTAGAATTTAGAGATACTAGTTTTATGTCTGAATATAGTCCTACTACAGCTATAGGAGTTCCTAAATATTATGGTATGTGGAATGAAAATACTATTGTTTTAGCTCCTGTACCAGACGCTACTTATAAAATTCAATTAAATTATATCTTGAAACCTACTGGATTATCTAGTACAAATACAACTACATATATAAGTCAAAATTTTCCCAACGGACTTTTATATGCATGTTTAGTTGAAGCATTTTCTTTTCTAAAAGGGCCTAATGATCTCTTGCAATTATACGAAGGAAAGTATAAACAGGTATTAGAAGGCTTCTCAGTAGAACAAATGGGAAGACGAAGACGAGATGAATATCAATCAGGTGTTCCTCGAGTCGGAGGCAAATAAGGAGATAAAATTATGGCAATAACACAAGCAATTGCAAATACATTTAAAAAACAATTACTAGAAGGAGACATGGAGTTTCAATTTGGTGGTGATAAATTTAAATTAGCTCTCTATACTTCTTCAGCAAATTTAAACGCAGCAACAACTTCTTTTACAACTACTGCACAAGTAGGAAATAGTGGAACATACACTTCAGGTGGTGGAGCATTGGTACAACCGAATCCAAGCACTTCAGTTGCGTCAGGTGTTGCGATTGTTGATTTTAATGATCTATCATTTACAGGTGCAACAATTACTGCAAGAGGAGCTTTAATTTATAATACTTCTTCAGCTACAACAAATGCAGCTGTTGCAGCACTAGATTTTTCAACAGATAAAACTAGCACGAACGGAACTTTTACAATTGTTTTTCCAGCATTCACTACATCAGCAGCTATATTAAGAATCTCTGGCTAACAAGGAGGTTTTAAATGTCCGGATGGAATGGTAATTATACTTGGGGCACAGGTGCCTGGGGATTAGCACAAATTAATGTATCTGTAGATCTTACAGGTTTTAATTTAACTACTAATGACGGTGATCCAACAGTAACTATAGATATAGATGCTAATGTAACAGGTCAATCTCTTACCTCTAATCTTAATAATGTTACAGCTAACGGAACTGCTAACATTAATTTAACTGGACAAGAATTAACTGTTCAAGAAAATACCCCAAATATTATTACAGATGTAAATGTTAATTTAACTGGACAACAGTTAAGTTGGACATTTGGTACTTACTCTGTTGCAGCAGGTGGTAGTGTTAATATTATTTCAGGTGGAGAGCATGAACTTGATTTAAATATAGGAACAGTTTCAATTGCAGCGAACGCTGATGTTAACTTAACTGGAATTAATTTAACAGCTACGGAAGGAAATGTCCAAGCTGTAACAGGTGTTGAGGTTAATTTAGTAGGTCAAGAATTAACTATTCAAGAAAATGTCGTAGAAGCTAAAGCAAATGCTGATGTCCTTTTAACTGGAATTAATTTAACAATATCAGAAGGAACATTTAAAACCATTATTTGGAATCCTATAAACACTGGCTCAACAACGACTTATACCAATATAAACACAGGTACAACTAGCAATTGGACAAAAATTAACACAGGAACAACTTCATCCTGGAAAGAGGTTGCTTGACAATAATGTCTAAGTTTATTAATATCTAATACTTTAAGGAATACAAAATATGGCAAATTCAACATCAGCAAATTTAAAACTAACGGTTCAGGCAACAGGTGAAAATTCAGGAACTTGGGGTCAAATTACAAATACAAACTTACTTATTTTAGAACAAGCAATTGGTGGTTATGATGCAGTTGGAGTTACTTCAGGTGCAACTTTAGCTTTTACAAATGGTGCCTTATCCAATGGTAAAAATAAAGTTTTAAAATTAACTGGAACTATCGCTGGAAATGTAAATGTAATAGTACCGGATGGAATTGAAAAAACCTACGTTATACAAAATGCAACTACGGGTGCCTTTACAGTGACTGTTAAAACAACCTCTGGAACAGGGCCTACTTTTTCTGCTACAGATAAGACAAATAAACTTGTATATTCTGATGGAACTGATATTATAGAGTATAGTGATAATTTATCAAATGTCGCAAGTAACGGTTTTGCCGTAGCGATGGCAATCGCATTATAAGGAGAAAAATAAATGGCACAAGATTTTACAAGATATAGCGTACAAGCAACAAACAGTGCAGGTACTATATTTACAGCAAATTCAAATGATGCTGTTATTGGAATAAGAGTTACAAACACAACAGCTGCAGCAATTACAATTGATGTATTTGTTTCTGTAGGAGGATCGACAGATAGATACATTGCAAAAAATTTAAGTGTTCCACCAGCAAGTTCTATTGAGCTTATAACAGGTGGCTCTAAAGTTGTAATGCAGAATACAGATGTATTGAAAGTACAAAGTAATACTGCAACATCAGCGGATGTTTATGTGAGCGTCGTTGATTCAATAAGTGCATAAGGAGAATAAATGGATAGTTTATATACTACAACTTACATCGGTAACAAACCAGGTGCAGAGGATATTTATACTCATGCCGAAACAATAGATAATATTATAACGATTGAATCTGCAGTTTTAGCAGGTCCAGTGACATTTTCAGAAACTGTAACCGTAACAGGAAATTTGGTGATTGTATAATGAGTGAAATAAGAGTTGATAAAGTTAGTCCTAGAACAGGTACTTATATTTCTTTAAATACAGTTGGTCAAAAAAACATCATCATCAATGGTGACATGAGCATAGCACAAAGAGGAACCTCACAAGCAAGTATTAGTGCAAGTGGATATTATACAGTTGATAGATTTCAACAACAAGTAAGCTCTATGGGAACTTGGACACAATCACAATCAACAGATGTACCAACTGGTCAAGGTTTTGCATCATCATTAAAAATAGATTGCACAACTGCAGATGCTTCACCATCAGCAAGTGATTTGATTCTTGTACAGCAAAAAATAGAAGGTCAAATGTTACAGTATTTAAAAAAAGGAACTTCATCTGCTGAAAGTACAACTTTATCTTTTTGGGTGAAATCTAGTAAAACAGGAACTTATATTGCAGAATTATTTGATAATGATAATTCAAGACAAGTATCACAATCTTATACAATTTCATCTGCTAATACTTGGGAAAAGAAAACTATAACTTATACTGGAGATACATCTGGTGCATTAGATAATGATAATGCACAAAGTTTACAATTAGTATTTTGGTTAGGTGTAGGAAGTAATTTTTCATCAGGTACTTTACAAACTTCTTGGACAGCAAATACAAATGCAAACAGAGCAGTAGGTCAAGTCAACCTTGCAGATAGCACAGCTAACGAATGGTATGTAACCGGAATCCAACTTGAGGCAGGTTCGGTAGCCAGCGACTTTGAATTTTTACCCGTTGATACTAATATTCAAAGGTGTCGTAGATATTTTGAAAAATCTTCTAACATAGATTCTGCTTTAATAGTAACAAGTCAAGGTATTGTTGGAATAAGAGATGGAACAGCTTCAGCAGTTCCTAGGTATTACAATATTCAATATTCTGTTGAAAAAAGAACTACACCAACATTAACAACTTATGACTTGTTGGGTGCGACAGGTAAATGTAGGAGAGATTCTACCAACGGAGTAGCAACTAGTCCTTTTAGTACAGGTTCGACTTGTTTTAATACCACTTATACAGCAGGAGGAGTTAGTCATTATGGAATTTTCTTTGGTTGGTATTCGGAGGCAGAGTTATAATTATGATTACTAATGTAGAAAAAACTTATGATATAGATGGAGTAACTTTTAATGGTTACAGAATGACTAAAGATAATATTATATCTTTAGTACCACTAGCAACAGACAACACAGATTACCAAGAAATTCAAGAATGGGTCTCAATAGAAGGTAACGAAATAATAGATAATGGAGGTTCAGAGTAATGGCATCTATATTAAAAGTAGACCAGCTTAAAGATTCAGGAGGCAATGCAATTATTACCTCAAATGGTTCTGGTACATTTACTAGTAGCCTACCTAATACTGGAATTACTGAAGCTGATATGTGGAGAGTAACAGCTAACCAAACATCAAGTGGCTCAAATGCTGTAACTGCTAATTGGGAAAGAGTAGATACTGACGGATTTGAAAAAATTGGAACTGGTTTGACTGAAAGTTCTGGTGTTTTTAGTTTTCCATCAACAGGAAAATATTTAATTACATGGAATATAATGGCTACTGGCTCAAATGCTTCTAATTATGTTGGTTGTGGAATTTATGTAACAACTGATAATTCTTCTTATAATTCAGCTACTAGAATGTATGATAGTAAAGGAGCAAGTCAGTATACAAGTGTTACTTCATTTCATATTTTTGATGTAACAAATACATCAACTCACAAAATTAAACTTTATAGAGATAGTGGAGCTAATGTTAGTTTTGAAGGTAACACAGCAGAAACATTTCAAGGTCTTATAGTTACAAGGTTAGGAGATACATAAAATGAATAGAGATTATTTACAAGAAGCATTACACACTTTTAATGGTGGTAATTGGTATGGTTGGAAAACACATGATGATGATGGAAACAAAATTCCTAACTCTGAACGTATGCAATACCAACACATTAAAATCATTAAAGATGGTGCAACTATGCCAAGTGAGAGTGATGTTAATGCAAAGATACAAGAATTAAAAGACGCTGAACAAGCAGCAATAGATAAAAAAGCCTCTGGTAAACAGAAGCTAAAAGATTTAGGATTGGACGACGCAGAAATTAACGCGTTGATAGGAGTATAATATGAGCAAACTTGAAGTCGATGCAATAGAACCTCAATCAGGAACCACTTTAACTATTGGTGCGAGTGGGAACACAATAACTGTTCCTAACGGTTCACTGTCTGGACAAAACTATCCTGCTTTCTTTGCAAGATTAGATGGTAGCCAAAGTGTTAGTGATAATACAAATACAAAAGTAACTATAAATGAAGAATATTTTGATACCGATAGTTGTTTTGACCACACAACTAATTATCGTTTTACACCTAATGTTGCAGGAAAATATTATATTTATGGACAAATTTGGTTAGATACAGGAACTAATGCTAGTAACTTTAAACTGGGTACTGCTATGATTTATAAAAATGGTGCTTTATTATCAATAAATAGAGTAGATGCTAGAAATAGCTATCTTGGTAGGTTACAGACAATAACAACAACCTTTATAGATACTGCAAATGGCTCAACAGATTATTATGAATTATTTGGAAATGTAGATAATAATACAGGCGGTAGTCCAGCATTTTATGCAACATCTAGTGGCACAGATGGATATACAACTTTCGGTGCATACAGGATAGGAGATTAATCATGGCAAGTTTAAGTAATAAAATAAGAAAATATGTAAATGCAGAAGTAGATTTCACAACTGATGTAATTCTACAAGATGACAGTAATAGTCAAGGTGCATATATTAAAGAATGGAACTTAGATATTGCTAAACCTACTCAAGAACAATTAGATGCTTTAGAAACTGAAGCACAAACTTATGAAAACAATCAGCAAATAATTTTAACAAGAAAAAACTTATATGGTTCTTGGGAATCACAACTAGAAGAAATTTATGATGATGGTATAGATAGTTGGAAAGCTAGAATACAAAAAATTAAAACAGATAATCCGAAGGAAGCTAAATAATGGGTAAACTAGAAGCATACAAAACCCTGTAGATATTTAACTTTATCTCAAAGTCAAAACGGTTTATAAAGATATTTATGCTACAAAAACTTAATTTCAAACCGGGTTTCAATAAACAAGTCACAGAATCAGGCGCAGAATCTCAATGGGTAGATGGGGACTTTGTTAGATTTAGGTATGGCTTACCTGAAAAAATAGGTGGATGGTCACAACTTACCAATTCTAACAAAACTTTACCAGGCGCAGCGCGTGCACAACATTCTTTTGTATCTTTAAACGGAGAAAAATATGCAGCGATTGGTACATCGCAAGGTTTATTTTTATATTATAATGAGCAGTTTTATGATATTACTCCTTTAGATACAGCCATCACCGGAGCAACCTTTGATGCTACATCAGGTTCAGCAACGGTCACGGTAAATAAAACATCACATGGTCTACAAGAAGGACGTTATGTAACTTTTTCATCTGTTACCGTCCCAACAGGATCTGGTTATGCAACAACCGATTTTACTGATAACACTTTTGAAATTACCAATGTTACAGTTAATTCGTTTGATATTATAATGCCTTCAAATTCAGCGGGTACTACATCAGGCACGGGTTCAACAACAATTGGTCCTTATGTTATTGTTGGTCCAACTTTTCAAACAGCTAACTTCGGTTGGGGAACATCGTATTGGAATGATTCAACCTGGGGAACAGCAAGAACTGCAACAAGTGTAGTCCTTGATCCGGGTTTATGGTCTTTAGATAATTTTGGTCAAATACTTATTGCAACTATTTTAAATGGTAAAACATTTACATGGGATGCAGGAGGTCCAGATGGAAAAGGTGCAAGAGCAACGGTTATGGCTAATGCACCTACTAAAACAAGATTAACACAAGTATCGGATAGAGATAGACATGTATTTCATTTTGGAACAGAAACTACAATCGGTGATACAACGACTCAAGATCCAATGTTTATAAGATTTTCAAACCAAGAAGATTTTAATACATATACTCCAACTGCAACCAACACTGCAGGAACCTTTAGATTAGATAAAGGAAATGTTATCGTTGGAGCCGTATCCGGTAAAGATTATACATTAGTATTAACTGATTCATCAGCTTATGTTATTCAGTTTGTTGGTCCACCTTTTACTTTTTCTGTTAGGCAGGTGGGTACAAATTGTGGTTTAATTGGTCAAAACGCTTTATCATATTCTAATGGTGTTGTATTTTGGATGTCAGGTGAAGGTGGATTTTTTATGTATGATGGTACTGTTAAAATGCTACCTTGTCTTGTTGAAGACTTTGTATTTACAACAACTGGAGATAATTTAGGGGTTAATTACAGTTCTAGTCAACTAATATATTGTGAACATAATACTTTATATAATGAAATAAACTGGTTTTATCCAAAAGCCAACACAACTCAAATAAATAGATGTGTTACTTATAATTATGGTGAAAATTGTTGGACAACATCATCTCTTTCTAGAAGTTCTTATGTTGATCAAGGAGTTTTTAATAACCCTTACGCAACCGATTATGATAAAACTTTAACTCCTACTTTTCCAATACAAGGAATAAGTAATTTATTCGGTGCATCAATTTACTATGCTCATGAAATAGGAACTGATCAAGTGAATAGCATTACTGGTACAACTTCTATTAATGCTTCTATTCAATCAGGTGATTTTGATATTAGTGCAAGGCAAAGTGCTTTAGGTCAAACAACAGGTGCAGCTGATTTTAGAGGAGATGGTGAATTTATTATGTCTATGAAAAGATTTATACCAGATTTTAAAGTTCTTACAGATGAAGCTAAAATTACTTTATTATTAAACAATTATCCAAGTGATAAAGCAGTTGGTTCAAATCTTGGTCCCTTTACAGTTTCATCATCTACTGATAAAGTAGATACACGTGCTAGAGGAAGATTACTTGCAATTAAAATAGAAAATGATGATGTAGGTCAAACTTGGCGTTATGGCACATTAAGAGTAGATATAAAACCAGATGGAAGAAGATAATGGCTAAAATAACTGCATATATACCAGAACCAAAACAAGAGTATGAAGTAGACAACCAAAGACAAATTTTAGAATCTGTTGAGACTTTAAAAAACCAACTTAATTTTTCATTTCAAAATGATTTAAAAGAAGAACAAAATACATATAATTATTTTTTATCCTAATGACTATACAATATAAAAGCGAAGTATTTAATTTAACTACTACTAATTTAACTACAGTGTTGACTATAGCAGTGTCAGCAGTAGCTATTGTTAAAACTGTACAAGCTGTTCATGATACAGCTAGTAATGTAGATACCCATTTAGTTTTAAAAAAATCTGGTGGGTCAGACACTAAAATTTCTTATGAAGAATTAAATAAAAGTACATCAGATATGCTTAAAAATACCTTGAATTTGGAAGCAGGAGATGTTATAAAAATGCAAGCAGGAACAGCAAATCAAATAACAGGTGTTGTAAGTTATGCTTTGATAGACAGATCACAGGAGAATGGATAATGGCAAATGAAGATTTATTAAAAATACACTGTACAACTACAGTGATTATTAGAAATACTAAAACCAATAAAATATATAAAGATGAAACAGAAAAAGAGTCCGATATAGCTGATCCTAATACTGAAACAACAGCAGAACATATTGCTCAGGATGTTGAAATACAGGTTTCACCTAAAGGATTGAATGCACTACAGAAAGTAATGAATCAAAAAAATGATAAATCAGACTCCTAAAGGCGGAACAGAACTTCAATTTGAATATTTAAGAAAATATGTTGATCCTAAGTTATTGGATCAAGTATCTATTTGCACATCGGTGCCTGAAAAAATTCCGTTAAATCCAAATAAATTAAATATACTTTGGCAAAAAAATTCATATGATCAAGGTAACTTAGCACCATGGTTTCAAGATAAATCTAATCATCATAAATATGATTGGTATGTATTTAATTCTAATTGGAATTTTGAAAAATTTATAAAGGTATTTGATCTACCAACAGAAAAATGTTTAGTAATTAAAAACGGAATAGATACAATTGAACCTATACCTACTATTTATAAAAAAAATGATCCTATAAAAATTATACATCATTGCACACCTTGGAGAGGACTAAGTGTTTTATTAGGTGCAATGCAACTTGTTAAAAATCCATTAATAACTTTAGATGTTTATTCATCAACAGAAGTATATGGTAAAAGTTTTTATGATCAAACAGATGATCAATACAAAGAACTTTATGAACAAGCAAAACAATTAAGTAATGTAAATTATATTGGATATAAACCCAATGAATATATTAAAGAAAATTTAAAAGATTATAGATTATTTGTTTACCCAAGTATCTGGGAAGAAACATTTTGTATATCAGCATTAGAAGCTATGGCTGCAGGTCTATATTGCGTAATGACAAACTTTGGTGCGTTATATGAAACTTGCGCTGAGTTTCCAATGTATATTCCGTACTCTAACAACTATGAAAATTTAGCTAGAAAATTTGCTGCTGGAATAGAGGTTGCTGCACAATCACTTGAAGCACCTGGAATCCAGGATCATTTAAAAATGCAAAAAGATTATGTTAATAGATTCTATAATTGGAATGTTAAATCAATAAATTGGACTAGATTTTTACAAGGAGCAATTAATGCAAAACAATAAACCTATTTGGTTCAATGAAAATAATAAAATTAATCCCAACAAAGATACTTATCAAACAGAAAAAGTAGAAAAAGTAGATTCTTCTATAACTGAAATTGATTTAAGTTCATCAAAAAAAAATTACAAAATAATGGTATGTACCCCTTGTCATAGTGAAGTGTCTATGCATTACACGCAAGCAGTATTAAAGTTTCAATTAGATTGTATAAGAAAAAATATACTGGTTAGTTTTACCTTATTAAAATCATCATTAGTTACTCAAGGAAGAAATTTATGTGTGGCTGAGTTTTTAAATCATGAAGACAATTATGATTATTTATTATTTATTGATTCTGATATTTCTTTTAAAAGTGAAACTATATTTAAAATGATTGAACAAGATAAAGATTTAATTGCATGTCCCTATCCAATGAAGACTTTTGACACAGATAAAATGTGGAAAAAAATAAAAAAAACAGATGTGGTTAAAACAGAAAAAGATATGTTATCATCAGGATATATGTATCCAATTAAAGTTGATGAAAATGAATTAATAGTTGATAAAGGAGTTATGAGAGTGACTCATGCGCCAACTGGTTGTATGCTTATTAAGAGAAATGTTATAGAAAAATTAATTAAAAAACACCCTGAATTAGAGATATATCAACCAACTGTTATTAATGGTAAAGAAGTTAAAAAAGAAAATTTTTATAATCTATTTGATACATTACACGACACAGAAACTAAAAGATACTTTGGAGAAGATTTTGGATTTTGTCAAAGATGGACAGATATAGGTGGAGAAGTATATGTTTATATAATGGACTATATATCTCACATAGGAGATCATGAATATTGTGGTAGATATTATGATCAATTAGTTAATTTAAAACGTGTTGACGTTGATAAAAAAATCAAATAAAGTATAGTATTTACAGGAAATCTACGCCTGCTTAACAGTATAAACATATTTAAAACATGGCAATAAACAGATCATTAATAAACAGACAATTACGTATGGGTGGAGGTATAATGAACCTTAGACCCAGAGAAGATTATTTTGTTGGGGGTATTGTTAAATCCATTACTAAAGGTATTAAAGGTGCAGTTAAAGGTGCCGCTAAAACTATAAAAAAAGTTGCAAAATCACCTATAGGTAAAGCAGCTATTATAGGTGGCCTAGGTATGTATGCAGGTGGACTAGGTCCTTTCGCAGGACTTAAAGGTGCAGGTTTTTTAAAAAATATAGGAATTGGTGGATTAGCTAAAAAATTTTCTAACATGGGAACATTAGGTAAAACTGCAGCTGTTTTTGCAGGTGGTTCTTTATTAGGTGGTCTTATGTCTAAAGCACAACAAGGTGATGAAGAAGCAATTGCAGCTACACAAGATGTAGGTTCATTAAGAAGTTATTTAGAATCAGGTTATAGAAATTTAGGTTATGATGAAAAAGAAATTCCATCTTTAGTGGAACAAGGTGTGTCTGAATATACTTCAGCTTCAGGTGGTTATGCTTCAGGTGGTAGGGTTGAGTATGGTGATGGAACTCCAGATGATTTATATAGTAAATCATATGAAAGAGTTATGGAATTAATGGATGAAGGGTACGACTTTGGTTCAGCTGTTAAAAAATATATGGAAGAAACAAGAGATAAAGAAGCTGATGGCGGTAGAATAGGTTATGCAGGTGGAACACCAAGAATAAGAAATGTGGACACAATGAGCAGAAGCAGTTTAACTAAAGCTTTAAATGCTATGGAAATACCAGAAACAGATTCTAGAGATTTTGATGATAATAAAATTAGAGAACTTTTAATAAAATTTGCTCCAGATTTGTATAAATCTGGATATGCTAATGGAGGTAGAATAGGTTATGCTTTAGGTACTCCGGAACAAAATGCTATAAAAGCATCCGGCATCATGAATCTACCATTAAATCAAAACCCTGCAGGAGTGACTGAATTAGACCTTAGAGAAACAGGTGGATTTATTCCTCCAGTTGGTGTAAAAGAAAAAGCAGATGACATTCCTGCAATGTTAGCAAATAATGAATTTGTATTTACAGCAGATGCTGTAAGAGGAATGGGTGAAGGTAATGTCAACAAAGGAGCACAACGTATGTATGACATGATGAAAAAATTAGAAAAAGGTGGTAGAGTATAATGGCTGAAACAGTTACAAATATAACTAGACCAGCACCTTTTATAGAAGCTGCAGGTAAAACTTATTTAACAGATTTACAAAGAGGAATAGGTTCTTATAAAAAAGCTGATTTATCAAAAACATTAGGACCACAATTTGTAGCAGGACTTGATCCTTTACAACAACAGGCCCAAGGTTTAGCAGTATCAGGTATTGGTGGTTATCAACCATTTCTACAACAAGCTCAAGCAGATGCACAACAAGCTAGTCAATTTGTTGGTCCACAAGCTTACCAACAATTTATGTCTCCGTATCAAAAAGATATTATTGATACTACTCTTCAAGAATTTGATGTACAATCTGCAAAAGGTTTGCCAGGATTAGCACAAAGAGCAATTAGTGCAGGTGCATTTGGCGGAGGTAGAGAAGGTGTACAAAGAGCAGAATATCAACAATCTTCTGATAGAAATAGAGCAGCATTGCAAGCGCAATTACTTGGCCAAGGTTTCAGTCAAGCACAAGCCGCAGCTGGTCAAGCTTTTGGTCAACAACAACAATTAGCATCGAGTCAATTAGGTTTAGGTCAAGCACAACAAGCATTCTTAGGTCAAGATGTTGGAGCACTATCAACTTTCGGTGGATTTAACCAAGCTCAAAGACAAGCAGAATTATCTGCTCAACAACAATTAGCACAACAACAAATGATGCAGCCTTTAACAGCTGCACAACAATATGGTGCGGGTGTTACAGGTTTAATATCTGGATATCCGGGTCAAACTATGCAACAAACTTCACCTTCACCAACTGCAGTTCAAACTGGAATTGGTTTAGGTTCTACCTTAGCTGGTATGTATAGAGCATTTAACACACCAGGTGTATTGAATAGTTAATATGAGCAGAATATTTAGAAGACCTATGTTCAGAAAAGGTGGTCCCATCAATGATGGTATCATGACAGGTATTGTAGATAGAGAAAATCATGCTGAAGATCCTTTTGTAGGTGGCACAGATCAGTTTCCATATATGGCAAAACCTACTCAGTCTTCACCACAAATGAATTTACCAGATTTAAAATCTATGACAAAAGAAAACATAGATTTATTATTAGAAGCAGCTGGACCTAGAGGCGGATATGATCCTTTAACAACTTTATTATTAGAGTACGGACCACAAGCAGCTATAGAAAATAGAGGTGGTTCAACTTTACGTAATTTAATTGCAGCAGGTGAAAAACCAATTGCAAACTTAATAGCTAGTAAACAAAAAGAAGATGATTTCTTGAGAAGCATCCGGACTCAGGCTACCGGGGCCGCTATGAAACAAAGAAGTGAATTAGAAGCTTCTGAAAGAGATAGATTATTTAAAACAGAACTAGCAGATAAACAAGCTGAACTAAATAGAGAATTATCTAATGCAGAAATTATTAATGCTAAAGCAAGAGCTGACGCTAAATACTTACAAGATTTAGAATTACAATCTAAAAAATCTCAATTAGATTACGACACAAGATCTAAATTATTAAAAGAAGCTGATGAATTAGAACGTGGAACTACAGAAGATAAAATAAAAGAATTTACTCCTATTTACGCTGAAACTTACGATGATGAAGGCCCTGATTTAACTAAAGGTAAAAGAAGAGCAACTTATGAAGTTACAATAAGAAAACAAATAGCTGAAAACTTTGGAGAAAATAAAGTTGGTGGCCATATTGATGTTGATGTAGGTAATCAAAAAAAATTAAATTCATTTATGAAAAGTAGAATTAAAGCAGGTGGTGCACAAAAAATATACTACAACGTAAATGATGGCAAAGCATATTTATTAACTGAACAAGGTTTACAACCAGTTGATTTAGCTGGAGGAACAGAACAAATAACAGAAGTAACTGAAACAACTCCAGGAGGAGAAACAGAAACAATTAAAGAAACTTCTAGTATAGAAGATATATTTTCAGGTGCAGGTGAAACTGAATTAGATAAAAAAATAAAAGACAGAATTGCAAAAAACAAAGAAGCTATAGAAGAGGGTCAGTCTACAATTAAAGGTCCTTTCAGATAGGACTTATAGATGGCAGAATTAATCCCATTCAACTCAGCTGAAGCAGATAGTAAAACTAGTTGGTATAGTGCATTAGGTGCAGGTTTAATATCAGGTTTAATAAAAGTTCCAGAAGGTATTGTATCATTAGGTGCAGAACTAATTGATTTAGGCGCTGATACAGATACAGTTGCATCTGTTGAAA
>Ga0181401_1000316_pt1 | contig 20202 bp, 25 predicted proteins | sample 24SPOviralmetaG_FD_130130 | JGI IMG/M metagenome (GOLD analysis project Ga0181401, IMG submission 130130) | Marine viral communities from the oligotrophic San Pedro Time Series (SPOT) site, San Pedro Channel, CA, USA - 24 SPOT_SRF_2011-07-20 | ecosystem: Environmental > Aquatic > Marine > Strait...
AAGAGGATTTTTAGTTGATATGACCATAAAAAATATATTAACACGGATGGCGTATATAGAGAATAGTTAGAGATAAGTTGGGCGGAAGTATACAAAGATTTAATCTTCAGATCTGACCAACTCGTTTTCTTCGTTATACACCCAACCATACTCACATAGAAGATTACTGAAATCATCTCCATCAATATCACTTAGAATTGGAGACCACTTGTCGCAGTATTCCTTGAGTTCATTGTATTCATCCACATCAACCTTCTCCTCTTTGAGTTTCTTGTTCTGCTCTTTGAGTTTGTCCATCACCTCCTGAAACTCCTCCCAACAGGTTTCATCCTCAAGTTTCTGTTTGAGTTGCTCGTTCTTCATCTGTGCCTCCACCAAGAGACTCACCAGTTCATCCTTGTCCAGATCGTTCGCGACTTGGTAGAGTTCCTGAGCGTTTGACATTCTGTTCTGTGTATCTGTATTCTGTATATTTGTTTGATGTAGATTTTACATCAAACTATCAAATTTTTGATTCATTTTTGATACGAGTCAATTTTTTAATTAATGTGATTGAGAGGGTTGTGTGACTGATTCGCGAGCATACCGTATTGCTGAAAAGCAGCAGGTGCTCTTGTTGGAGGAGGTGCTGCTCCGGGTGGATCTGCCTGATCAACCTTCTTTTCGGCATTATCTTGTTTAATACTGGATATCGTGCTATCAACAGCAGCGAATAGATTGACTGCCGCAGCGAGTGGTGCTAATGCTCCACCTGTAAATGCTGATGCTATATCAAGTGCTCCTCCAACAATCGTAGCAACATTACCGATATCTTCACCTAGGTTCTGTTTCACCACATTACCAGCAGCATCCTTTTCATTAAAGATATTACCGGTTTGATAGAAATTATCTATATCACTGCCAATCGCCATCACACCACCAACAGCACCAAGACCCTTTGCCGCAGTTTTAGCAAAAACCTCTCCACCCTTCTCTGCCAACTGACCAGCAATAATACCTTCGGCACCACCAAGGTCAGCAACCGATGTAGCACCTTCACCAAAGAGTTTAGTCCCTTCACCTGCTGACTGTAGTGATCTTGCCCCTTCAGATAGTGCTTGATTGGCAGTCCCACCTGCTCTTAATGTAGAGACTACTTCAGATGTTGCTCCACCAACAGTCTTTCCAACTTTGTATACTGATTCTACTTTTGTGACATCACTCTCAACATCTGATTTAATATCGCTGTCAGTTTTCTGCTGATCCATGTGTTGTAAATTCTTAAATGCCAGTGATTGGGTTTTCCACCCATTAGATCGTAATTCATTCATGTCAGACGCCTGCTGACCCAGTTGTGTTTGGATTCCGTATAGTTGTGCGTGTCCTCCATAAAAGTCTCCCATTATTATATTCTAACTATACATATAAATTTATTCAGGTGAATTTAAAATTTTAGATCCTTCAGCGATAAGAGTCTCAAAGTTACGGAATGCCTTTGGAGGATTAGATTGGAAATCCATGTGAAGAAAATCATATCTGTTTGGTGTCGCTTGAGCATAGATCTTTAACCAGTTTTCAGTACCACCAAAGACGTCTCCATACTCTTCTGCCATTTTACCTAACTCTTTCTGATTTGGGAAAGGAGATCCTACAATGACATTTGTAGCATTTTGTCTAACGATTGGTGAACACATTCTGAAATTTTGACTAGAGATAATCAATAGTTTAATATTAAAATGCCTGAAACGACTCGCTAAATGATTGATCTTTGCTTCCCTTCTAATTGACCCTAGACAATCATCAAGGACCACAGCAATCTCTGGTTGATCTTCCTTATCATATCCCTTCTGTTTTTGGACTATACCTTCTATAATAGTATCACTATATGCGTCATGGGTATCAAATGCTTTACGCAGAAATCTACTAGTGATATCATTAGCAATTGTATTACTGATAATAGTTGTATTATCAAATCGCTCTTGAGCATCATAGAATGTATCATTGAGTAGCATATTAGATATGAGCGTGCTCTTACCAGTTCTGACTGGTGAAATTAATAAAACCATTGCTCCCCCACCGAAACCTTCTATCTGGGGTAAATTTTCATGGATTTCAGGATGTATACTCTTTACAGGATCTGGATCTTTCACGGGAATCACTTTAGGACCTGCGATTTTATCTGCCATTATTTATATCTATTTATATATAAATTTTAAATAGTTCTTGATAAAAATTACATAAAACAACTATCCCATACATCTTTCTTTAATGCTCTATTGATTTCATGAAAGACCTTTGCTTCATGTTTTGCCTTCGCCTGTGCCTTCTGCTTTTCTGCCTTCCTTGCTTTACGCATTGTCTCTACACGATTAACTGACTGTTCTACTGCCCTCTGAACAGCATCATCTAAATCTTGCTGGGAGTATCCTTTTTCTACTACCTTTTCAGTGGTCACCACTTTTACTTCAGGAGTGGGTTTTTCAGATATTGGTTCTTCTAACTTTGCCTTTAACTTTTTACGCTCTTTATCCCTCACTGCTTCTACAAGATCTTTATCTGCCTTATCCTTTGCCTTTTGTTCTTCTTTGAGTTTCTTCTTGATTGCTCTGTTCTCTGCTGCCTTTTGTCTTCCCCTAGCAAGTCTCTCAAGTTGTTCAGGTGTAGCAGGACCTCTTTTCTTTCTGGTCACTTTTGGTTTTGCGGGAGGTTCATCAAGGATTGAGCGAAACATCTCCTCCTGTGGTATCTTTACCTTTTTAACTGGTTCAGGTATAGGATCTTCTTCTACAGCAAGATCAGTATCTCCTTCAGGGATATCAAGTTGTTCATCCATTACACGATCAACTTCTTCTTCGCCAGCACTATCACCGTGAGCAGGCATATCAAGATCTGGTTTTTCAGGTGGGGGCATCACTACATCAGCAAGATAATCAGTCATTTTAATAGAATTGATATTTTATTTTTATATGACTAATTATTAAAAAATATGACTACGGTGATTAGTGTCGCGAAGCGACCAATCAACCGAAGGTTTTTAGCGTTGTTTTCTAATATGAAATACAACTTGGGTAGTTCCAGTTAGTGAATTGAGTTCCTTTTCTTGACTGTCTACAATCTGAACTTGTAAAGAATTTAATAATGTTTTCCCTGGGTTATTAAGTGATACATAAGTCTTTTCACCTGGGGAGAAGAACAGGGGTCCAAACTGTCTACCATCATTAGAAAACTGGGGCACTTGATAGAGGATCTTTGATAAACCACTCTGACCACCATTAAATGATTTGTGAGTCAATCCGGGCAGTCTAATAAATGATGATATACCAGTCTTTAACATTTCTCCAGTAGAAGTAAAAGTTACTGTAAGTGTGTCATCACCGTCAGCATATTCTTCATGTGTAGATGCTATATCTCCACGATCCTCAAACCCAAGTCGTGCTGCCAGATTAGGAAACTCTTGTGACTTAACTATTGTAAAGTAGTTATTATCGTATGAAATAGTACTAATTGTCAAGATATGTTTATTATCAACACCACTTGCTGAATTAAGACCCTGAAACGCTCTTGGTGCCGTGCCAGGAAACTTTGAGACTCTATCTGATGAATCAACCATAGAGACAACTTCTTCAGCGTCACTTGATGCTAGATCTCTATCATTCGGTATTTGGACTCTTCCATCTGCTGCCCCTGCTACAGAATATACTGATTCATTAGAAAACATATCTGATCCTGCCATATATCCGCCTGCTGCTCCAGATGTATATGTTGGATACTTGTAATCAATCGTAGGAGTTACCCCTGTATAATTACTATCAAATGTATCAAGAGTACAACTTCCATTCCCAAGATGTATCATTGGATATAAAGCATAGTTTGTATCTCTAATTGGATTGGGAGATGAATCTGTAGTTGTATCAAGATTTGCCCCTATGATCTGATCATATTGAGTTTTACCCTTCAGTTTAAAATAAATATTAATGTTGTCCCCCACGCCCTCCATTTTAAAACCATCATATGAAGCATAGAATTGTGCCTTTGTTAATTGGGCGTTGGGATCTGCTGTGACCGAACCACCGACTGCTGTCCAATAACTAATCTCTTGATGAACACTTGTTTCCCAGTCATCATTATAAACTCTATGATAGATCGCTATTTTATCATCTTCTGTTAAAGATACAGCATAATCAAATACTTCATATCCTGTTTGAGAATCCATTGATTCACTGCCATCTGCTAGTAGTGGAAATAAATCATGATTCACATACGGTTGTGTATCAGAGTCTATATTTTCTATTCCAGATCTATCACCGATTTCTGATTCATATGTTTCATATTGTATCTGGGGTCTAGAAAGACCTATGATCCATGGTTTAGTAGAACAATTACCAAGATCCTTTACAATGTATTCACCTGTATTTAATCCAAAAGGTCTTCCAGTTAGAATAGCAACTGATGATGAATTAGTAAGTGAATCTGCTGCTGCCCCTGTTCTACTGAATAACCCTGTTGCTTTCGTGTAAGTAAATTTATCACTTGGAAACACAGAACCGTTATGATAGAAATCCCAAGGGTTTCTGATATTAAATACAGGTTTAGCAACGAGTGATGCTGATACATCAACGGTAGCAGGTCCCTTATCTATATACTTCATATCCATACCAAGTTCTACACCAGAAGCATTTGTGTGAATTGATACTTGATGTCCCCCAAAGATATTAGGATGAGCATACTGTGTATTAAGTCTATCCTGAACATGCTGTGCGTATTGACGAATATTGTATGTCCCCCTTTGGAGACGAATAGTTCTAGCAAAACTTAATAACTGATTATACTCCTTATCTTCTTCTAATTCATCTGGGTCAGTTCCAAAGTAATGGGTAAAGAAGTCTCTGTTACCCACCGTGATATTTCCAGTGCGTTCTAACTTGACGCTCTCAACTGCTATTTCAGAATTAGGTTCTATCTCAATTGGAGAACGAAAGAAGTTGGTGAAGTTCGCAGGGCGTTCACTATCAATCGGTTCACTGTTTTCATTTAGGCGACTCGTTGCTAATATTAGACTCATATTTATAATTTCAGTATATATTTTATTTTATTGTATAAAATTAAAAAATGGTATACGGCAGCAACGCGAAAAGCAAGAAGAAGAAACCTGAAAAGAAAATGAAAGGTAAAGAATGTAGTTCATGTGGTGAAACACAACATAATGTCCCAAAGAGTTATGCTGAAGATAAAAAAGTGAAACCAAAGGAAGTATTTGGCAAACAATACAAAGATAAGAAGAAAAAGACTAAGAAATAAAAAACCAGGGTGACCCTTAAGTTTAGACAAATATTTTAAATTCTTTGGAAACCCCTTTAGCACTTTGATCTCTCAACCACTTTTCACACAATTCTAAATTTCTTTCTAAATATAAGGTTCATTAAGGTTTTCTTACATATAAGGTTATTTTGATATTCTAAAAATACTTAAAAGTTGGTTCTTTATTATTGTTATAATGGAAATGAATAATAACTTCTTGGATGAACAGGATGAATTAGATATTGCCTTAATTTCTGATTATGTTCGTAATCAATGGAAGTATGAAGATTATGAAACTATGAAAATCAAGATCAAAGATAAATACAGAATCATATCACTATTTCTTGATCCAGAACACAGGAAGACAATCAAGTCACAAGAAAAGAATCACTCAACTCTAAAGAAAGATAAAATGACATATTTAGTATCAGAAGCATTTGTTAAACTGTTTCTTTCAGTATGTAAATTATACGCGAATCCTATTAATATCAAACCTGAAGATCAATCCAGAATGAACCCTGCTGCCTTTCGTAGATTAATAGAAGGTCATGAAGAAGAGATGGAAATATTAGAAAATAAAGTAGAAAGATTAGAGGAAAAGAATCTCCAAGGATATATGCTGACAAGTGACCATAATAAAACTGTAGAATTTTACAAGGAAGAGATAAAAGGATTTGAGGAGATGGAAATAAATTACAAAAATAGAATAGAAGAAATAGAGAAGTATTATAAGTTAAAGTTAGAGAGGGTTAATGAAAGACACCAGAAGACACAGAAACATCTATCTAAACAAATACAAGAACAATCAAAGGAATCAACTGATTAAACATTCATACGCTTCTTTTACCTTCATAAAATCTTGACCGTCACCACCTACTTTATCTGGATGTGTCTCAAGGATCTTTTCTCTATATGCTCTTTTGATTTCAGATCTATCAGCGTCAGGATCTACCCCAAGTATTTCATGACTCCTTGATCGTTTGATTGGATTAAATTCTGGATCCTCAAAGGGATCCTCAAATGTATTACTATCATCATACCAAGATTCTTCTTTATGGAAACTCTCCCAATACTTTTCACCAGTGTAATAATGGGGCAGAGGATCAATCTTCCAAGGAGGTTCACCGGTTGTTCGGACATGCGACCACATCAAAGGATAGGCAACACTTTCATACATTAATCAATTATCAAATAAAATTTTTAAATCGTTCATTAATCAAATTTATATGTTTTAAATTAAATGAGTACAAATAAAAATAAATTTAATAGGAAATATGGATTTAAAAGCGATGCGTCACATAGTAAAGCAGAAATCTCTAGACTTACTGGGATTTCTAAATCAATATTGGATCAAGTATATAGTCGTGGCGTTGGGGCAAGACGCAGTAATCCAAGTTCTGTTAGATCAGCGAGTACTGGAAAAAAAGTCGGTGGAAAGTCTCTCAAAGGTAAAATGAGTGCTTCACAATGGGGTTATGGAAGAATTTATAGTTTCGTGATGAAACAACCAGGAACATGGGGCAAAGCAGATAAAGATCTTGCTGATAAGGTTAGAGCGTCCTCCAAGCAGAAGAAATAGGTTCAGGTTCAGGTTCTGGTTCTGCTGGTGGAGCAGAAGGGGACATGGTCCTTTTTAATATTTGATCTTCTTTATCAAGAATCTTATCTTCTTTTTTTAATACTTTGTTTGTTTTATCTTTTAATTTTTTACTTTGATCTTTTAATGATGCCATCTCGTCTTCATTAGGGGGTCTTCTTTCACAGGTGAATATATAACATAGGTTCACTTTACAATGACACTTGCTCTGCCATATTACAAGTAGTAAAGATCCTACTGCTCCAGCAATCATAACAAAGGCACCTGCTGCCTGATCAATTGACATTTTATCAATTTGTATCATCGGATCATCACTATCTGACATTTTTTATTATTATTGATATAAAAATAAAATCATTATAAGATTAAAATGAAGGATTGTTGTATCTTTGGAAATGGTGGTTCATTAAAGGATTACGATTTTAAGAAGATTGATCGTGATAAGTATGATGTAGTTGGGACAGGGATGGCGTTCAGACATTGGGAGAAAATAGATTGGTATCCTGATATCTATGTGAATGTTGATAGTGTTGTGTGTCAGAATCCAGAGGTGATTGATTTCGTTAAAGAATACAAATGTAAATTTTATGTATTAAGTAAATCCATGCTTCAGAAGTATCCTGATGTTGATTTGGAGAAGTGTTTCTTTTTAGAAGATCTTCTAATGTTTCCACAATCAAGTTTTAGGTTTGTTAGAAACTGGTGCTCTGGGACTGCGGCAGTTGTAGCATCTCTGGATCGTTATAGAAATATAAACTTGTTTGGTTTTGATCTTGATTATGTTGAGTTCATACCAGAGTGTGAAAAGAATAGTGATGGGACACTAACAATCAAGACAACACCAGAAACCAATCCTAACTATTTCTTTGATGATTATCAAAGGGAGGGAGATACCTATAATATCCCAAATGGTAAAACTGTTCATACTAAATCATGGGAAGAGTTATCATACATTACTGATTTCATTAACAAGATGTTTCCAGAACATGAAGTCTTCATAACTAATTACAATGATAAAACATCAATTAGTAAATGGTTTGATACAAAATTTTTAACAGAATTTATATAAAAATAAAATCTTTTTAAAATTACAAATGACAGAGCAAGAAGAGATCCCTGATTTACCATGTAGTGAAGTTCATAAGATCTTAACAGATGAAGAGTGTCCCGGAGTATCTATATTAATACCTTGTTATAAGAGAAGAAAGTTTGTATCTTTAATGTTAACTAATATCGCAAATATGGATTATCCAAAATCAAAGTTAGAGGTTTGTATTTTACAAGATGGACCAGAAGATCTTCTAAAACCCCATGAGGTAGAATACTTTAAAAAGGAAAGTGGTTGTGATATTAATTATAAATATGAAAAGGATATCAGAAGAAGTATTGGTGAAAAAAGAAACAAGTTAGTCAAAATGGCAAAGTATAAGATCTGTGCCTGTATGGATAGTGACGATATCTATTTACCTACATATATAAGATACTCTGTATCAGCACTCAAAGAGTACAAAGCAGGGATAACATCATCTGCTGGAATGTTATTTATTTATCCAGAGTATGATTATAGATTGACAGGTATCAGATGTGGGTATAAACATCAGGGTCACGAAGCGACAGCAGTATTTACAAAGAAACATTTTAACTCTATGGGTGGTTTTATCTCCAGAGGCAAAGAGAGTAATATGGGTGAAGGAGTTAAGATGATTGCTTACAATGAAAAGAATATGGTTAATTTAGATATTAGAAAATTGATGATATGTGTGGTTCATAAAGGGGACGAAGGTAATACAATAGATAAGGATAGATTTAAAGATGCTGTGATGGATAGTGAATTAAAAGATTTACCTCACTTGTTAGTATTAAAGAAGATCTTAGAGACGTTCTCTAATCAAAAGTAATCACAAACTTACCGTGTTTTACATACAAGGGGATTTGTGTATTTTTAATCTTTTTCTTTTTCTTGATTTGATTTTCTACTCTTTTAGGGATCTTTATCTCAATAGGATATGCTAACTTAGGATCTGAATTAAGACCTTCTATTGCTTTCCTCACTGAAGGGATACCACCATGCTTTGCGATATGACAAGCATCATTGTATACTTCATCAAATGATAAATATGATGAAGGCATCAAATAATAGTTGTTTCTACAATAATTAATGATCTTTTTACTTCTGGACATTACGTCATCTTTTTCTTTGATGGTTAATGTTTTGTGTGGGTTTGGAAATTCTAAATACTTGATAAGATCTTCTTTGTTCTCTATGAAGAAATATTCCATATCTGGATTAATTTTATCAAAGTATTCTAAACACTCCATGATCTTCATTTGTATCTGTGCTTTATTAAATTCATTTCTATTTGCGATTGGTAACTCAAATACACTTATAATATCAAATAACTCTTTTCTACTGTGTGAATTATGAATCTTTAATTTCATGTATATTCTTACTTAGATTTTAATTCTTTAGATTTTAACGCATATTGTTCTCTTTTCCTTTGATTGATTTTATCTCTATTTCTTTCTCTCCACCTTTTATTAGTTAATCGTTTTCGGTCTTTTTGTTCTGGTGTAAATTCTGCCCACTTTTTACGACCCTTCAGTTTATGTTTATTAACAGCGTCTGGGTATTGTGATATCCAGTACGATTCTCTAGCACGACGTGTCTCAAGATTATTATCACATGTTTCTAAAAGTATCATACTGGCATAACTTAAATTTAATGATTCTGATGAACAACCTTTAGAGATCTTCTTATCCCTTCTATGTGTGCTTAACCTTTTCTCTAGGGTAAGTTCACCGGTTGATCCCACATACTTATTATCATTGATATCCTCTAATAAATAAATCTTTGCTTTTTCGTTTTTCGGCATTCTACTATAAATAGAATAACCAAATTCTTGTTTAAGTATTTTTCATATAATTCACAGTTTTATCGTTTTATATATAAAAATAAAATCTTTACTAAATGAAAAGATGAAGTTCATTATCCCCTCCTATCAGCGATCAGCGATGTTACAAAGCAAGACTCTAAAATATTTAGATAGTATGGGTGTTCATAGAGACGATGTTCATGTATTCATTAGAGAAGATGATAGTGATCATGAAGGATATGTATCTATTTCAGGGATCAATTTGTATCCAATTGATATCAAAGGGATAGGTGAAACCCATAACTATATTACAGAGCATTTTGAGGAGGGTGAATTTATTGTAGAGATAGATGATGATTTAGAATGTATAGTAGATCAAACTAGAAAACCAATAGAAGACTTTCTGTCTATGTGTCAAGAGATGAAAGATAAAATGGAATATGTTGGTTGTAGTTATGGTGGGACATATTCAGTATGTAATCCCATGTTCATGTCTAAATGTGAGCAGTATACAACAGATCTCCGATACTGTTTGGGTTGCCTCAGATTTAGATTCATAAGAAAAGATATTAAGGTAGTAACTAACTATGCTGAAGATATGGAAAATTGTATCCTTCATTTTTTAAGGGACGGCAAAATACTAAAGAATAATCATATTGCTCCTAAAACAAAGAATTATAGTAAGGGTGGGTGTGATGGAGATGGTAGAAACTTTGAGTCAGAAAAAAAAGATAAAGAATATTTAGCGAATAAGTATTTTATGTATTGTAGGTTATTTAAGCGTAAAAACGGTAGATGGGATTGTAGATTAAAAGAATATAAAACTGGAACTAATATGTCTAACCCTGAGAACCACTAAAGGTCCTGTGGAGGACAGTAAGTCCCTGATTGGAATTTGGCACGATACTCTTCATTGGTGTTAAACAAATCCTTACCACAATACAACTTGGGTATCTCTATTGCTTGGATGAGTCTCAACATCTTAAAGTAGTTAACGCTGAATAGTGAATCGCTCATAACACACCTACAGACGAAACAGTGTTGTCCTTTACCGTTTTCACATCCTTCTATCTGGTTGAACGCTGACCGACCCTCTTGATATATTGCTCTGATACGCTGTAACTGGTGTTTCTCGCATACGCGATGCCCGTTACAACACTGAACCATCTTCTCTTCAGACACCGTCTCCATACACACAGGACATTCGTAACAGGTCATACTACTTCGTTTGCCACTCTTTTTTTTATTGTTAAATTCTTGATACAAAACTATCAAATTTTTAACCTAGACATGACCTCATCCACCTCCCTTTCTACCCTCTGTGCCTCTTTCATCGCTTCCATATACACCAATGTGATCTTCATCTGTGCTTCCAACTTCTGTTTCAGATCAGCGATCTCCTTATCCTTTTCTTCTAACTTCTCCTCCAACTTCTTGATCTTCTGAACCTTCTTCTTAAAGATCTTTGTATTGAGAGCACTCATACGATTTACTGTTTTTATTGTGTAATGAACAAAACTATCAAATTTAAACTATTAGTTGAATCGCTGATCCAGAGATCACGATACGACGAAGGTGTAGACACCAACAATTCCATAATTTATCTACAGTCGGTGCTGCTGTTTCCTGATATTCCACTTGGAGAGCGAAATCAGTACCACGAGTGTCATAAACTCCATTCTGAAGAGATAGTGCTCGTCCAACAGCAAAGTTCTCCCTGAACTTCTTAAAACTGAAAGGCATGATACCTCCCATTTTTAACGCCTTCTCCAACTCAATGAGTGGTTGCGAATCAATACTATTCTTGGTAGAAAGTTTGTTAGTAAATACCTTACGATTAGGGTTCAGTTTACCATCATAGAATAACTGATAGGCAGATAATTCATCAATACATCCTACAAGACCAGTTCTCTGTGAGTGATTAGCGTTCCATGCTCTCGTAGAAGCATCACTCTCTAAACCGTAGTGTGTGATATAAGTGGTCTGTGCTTCTAGAAGATCTTTTGTGCCTGATGCCGATGCGTCCGTGGGGATACATAATACAGACTTTGCCCGCGACTGTGATAACGGTAGGCGTAGATTGGCGACACGCTCACTCTTGAGTTGGGAGATCTTGTAATTAGTAGCAGACATGAAATCATAATTCATTGCTCCACCTGCCTTCATCATCTGACCTAATTTAGCAGTATATCCTTGAGGCATTTCTACCTGCTGTAAAACAAACTCTGCGTTAGTGATAAGGTATGAAGGATTGTATGATCCTGCCTGTAATATAGATCGCGAGTATAATACATGTGACTGATCTAATAGAGCAGTGGGACGATACGATCCATTAAGTCTAATCTTGAGAGCATTAGTAGTTCCAGATACATATTCTATCCGTTCTACTTTTGGGGTAGTCACACCACTAGCGATAGATGGATTATCAACACCAGTAGAAGCATTGATGAAGCGGACCTCTTCACCAATTGCGAATGGGAAACTATTTACATTACCGCTCCAACCCTGACAGTTATCACGCCTGACATAAAATTCTTGGAATTGACTAGCGTTCGTGGCAACAGGTTTATCAGGTGCCGAGTTGCTACCATTAACAGAGTGGAAAAAGGGGTTAGATGCTAAATGTCTGAATCGGTTAACAGTATCAAGGGTTCTAAATACACGACGAGCATCCTCAAAAATGATCTCAACAATTAATCCTTCAGTCATGCCAATAGGGAAGATCTTATCATTCTGAAAAATACCAGTATGAAGTGGTAGAAGACCTTTTACAGTTTGATATTCATCATCACTAAAAGCAGTAGAATATGATGCTGAAGCATCCATAGGTTTAAAGTAAGGGTTCTGTTCTAAATTGTTTTGATTACTCTTTTCTAAACCATGATCATTTCTTGCTGCTTCACTGTATACAGTAGTGCCTTCGGTCAAAGATCTCTTTGCTTTGAGAGTATCATTAGTTTCATAATCATACTTGAGAGCAGTTAGAACATTCATATTCTGATATTCCTCCAAAAGTTGACGACCTGCTCCTCCAGAGTACACCCTCACATCTTTAAGCAAAACCTGTAAACCAGTCTCTGCGTCTAACTGAAGACGAGTTGCTGGTTCACTTGGGTCTTTCTTTATTTTGACAGATAAATTCAGGTAAGATTCTTTGGGTTGGAAAAAACCAACTCCTGCTGGAAGGTGAAACTCACACTTCTGACCAGGTGAATATTCTAATCCATGCTCGGCAGGGATGGCGATTTTAGTTTGTGAAATCGGTATCTTATCCTCGGCAGTCCAAAACGACATATTTATGATACTATAGATATAAAAATTCATCAACAAAAATTTTAAAAAATTTGATTGTATTTAAAATCTTTACAGTAACTATAAATATGACACAACTTTTTAATGGGAACTGTTTGGACGAACTGAAGAATCTTGACGATGATTCTTGTGATCTTATCTTCTGTGATCTCCCATACGGACAGACGTCGTGTAAATGGGACATCATTATCCCTTGGGATGAATTATGGAAAGAGTTGATGCGAGTGAAGAAACTACGGACACCAATCTTCTTTACGACAACAACTAAATTTGGGGTGGAGATCATTACTTCGGCACCGAAGAAGTGTCCATTCAGATATGATATCGTGTGGGCGAAGTCGGCACCTGTGGGGTTCTTGTCGGCGAAGAAGATGCCGATGCGTAAGCACGAAATGATTTATGCGTTTTATGAAAAATTACCCTTCTATGATTTGAGTAGTCATCAGCATAAATTCGTGAAAACTAAACCAAGACACAAAGAAAACCTGTATGGAATGAAGGCACATGCTGACGGCAAAGAGGGCAAATACGACCCACCCCTCCCTGTATCAATTGTGAAAGAAGAAGCGTGTTACGGTGAAGCAGGATCTGTATCTTATAAAGGTCAGCATAATTTAGAGAATGGGATGGCGTTAAATCAAGGTGGTCAGAAATACGACCCTCCCCTCCCTGTATCAGTTGTTAAAGAAGAATCTAAAATGGTTGTCCCTGATAATGATTTATATGGTGGAGCACCGAGAGAAGATAATAAGGAATGTGGTGGTCATAAACAACGATATGACCCTCCTCTACCGACAAGTATGTTAGAAGTCAAATCAACTCGTGGGAAACATTCTACAGAGAAACCGGTTGCTCTTATGGAATGGGTCTTAAAATACTACTCAAAGGAGGGTGATGTTGTTCTTGATCCCACGATGGGAAGCGGATCAACAGGAGTTGCCTGTAAGAATATGGGTCGTAATTTCATAGGGATAGAGAAGGATTCAGAGATATTTGAGATGGCGTGTAGTCGTTTGTATTAATTATCTACTATAAGATTCATTAGCAAATTTAGTCTTTTTTATGTTCATAATTTGACTTCCCATAGGTTCTTCTATATACACAGCAGGATATACATAGTTAGGATTCTTGATGATATCTCCATACATAATATCAATTGCCCTCCACCTTTTTTTTTCTAAAAGTGCTTGTAAGATCTCTTTTGCTATCTGCCATTTTGGGATATAGTAAGCAAGAGTACATATCATTCTATACTTATCACTATCTAATGTATTAATACCTTCAGTATGAACCAAAGAGATCTTCTCTCTACTTGTTATTTTTTTATTTGTAATAAACCCACCTAAATATGTAAAAGTATCTGGAAGACTTTCTGGATATTGATTTATCTGTAAAGCATCATCTTCACATACAATCACTTTATCAAGTTTATATTCTACAATATGTTTCAGTAGTTTCATATGTGATAAAAAACAACCAGTTTTACCTAAATGTTGAGGTGTTTTTCTGATATTGTAATATGATATCATTTTATTACAAGATTCACAATCATAATCTAATTCTTTACCATTCACTGCCTCAAAGTGTTTATATTCAGTCCCTTGCCATTTAGAAAGTCTTTCACTGTTTTTCATACTAATAACAAATTTATTATAGGAAGCACAGTTGATTATATCCTCTCGTAAATAACATACAAAGGATAATCTACTGAATCGGTTATTTAAACCAAGGATCCCAACATTAAGATTATCTTTATAAGTCTTCTGTGGATACATATCATTATATTCTTTATCTTCATCTGTTTCATAGAGTTCAGTATTACCGTGATATTGGTGGACGTCACATACAAGAAGATCTCCATGGCGTATATCAACCGCAAGTTTAAATTTAGGCAATACAAATAGACCTCCATGATATTTATTTTCTTCTAATACAGAAAGACATGCCCAACCACCAAAGTCACCGCTATCCTTATGAACTGCTGTTCTGAAGTTTCTATTGATAGTAATAGTACTGAAAGGAGTTCCTTGGATATGAAAATCATTTACTCTTGCTCTTTCCATTTGTGATTCATATTTATCAGGCATAAGTTCAGCATAATTATCAGCAATAGTTCTAAAGAATGGTATAGCATGATTATATTCATCAAACTTTGTTCTGGTATAATGTGATAATCTACAGGGGAGATCAACACCAAGACCTTTTGTTTTACCATAGTAACCGATAGGATTACTTGCGACTTCATTATTAACTTTCATCTTTGATTGTTTCATTTCACCGGTTTTTCTATCTTTTACCATATATTTCGCTGACCATTTATCAGACCAATAGATATCTCTTTTCTTCCAGTATACAGCATCAGGATCAATAGGTCCTGCTGCGGCACCACGACCTCTTGATGCTTTCGCAAGATTCTTACAGTTATCCCAACCACATTTTAGAATATGTTCCTGAAAGATCTTCTTTCTAAATTTAAGTATGGGGACACCCTCACAATACACATCACAATCTTCACTAATAATAGTTTCATAAGAATCATCTCCCAGATACTTACCCCTGAAGGCGTCACATTCTGATTCAGATAAACAATTGGAGGCATTAATATCAATACGCTTCATATTTATATACAAAAGAAATTAATTTTAAATGGTTCATTTACAAAAATAAAAATTTGATTTAAAAATAAATTCTATATTAATAGTATAGAATGACTATCCAAACAGAAATTGAGAGCATGTATGAAAAGCGATATGAGCGTCGTGAAATCAAAAAACCACCATCAGATAATACTATTTATCAGCATACAAACAATATTACTAAATTACATACAGCAATCACAGGTAATAATCCACAACTATTCGGAAATATGAAATGGTTGGATGAAAAGTCAGCACTTGATCTTCTGAAGATTGTAAAGGGTCTTCCAGGCAGAAAGGGTAATACATTAGGTATCGCGGCACAGAGGCAATATCTAACAAGTATCCTTGTAGCAATTAGGGTCATGGATTTCTATAAGGGTCAAGAGACTCCTTTATTTAAGGAAATCAGTGATCTATTACAGAAACCACTGAAGGATGAAATAGAAGCATATCGTGAAGAGTTAAAAAAGGAAACAGCAGAAAGTCTTCCAGAGCATAGTGAAGTGATGAAACTAACTGAAGATTTTATTACTGGTCCCAGTGAAGATTTAGATCTTAAAATTTTATTAAGGATTTATACTATCTATCCAATCAGGTTAGAGGCAGCAGATCTTATTTTTGTAAAGGGTAAGCGAAATTACGATAAGTTAAAAAAGGATGGACTCACTAAAAACTATTTGGTTAAATATTCTAAAGAGTTATTCTTTTCATTCAGTGATTACAAGACAAGCGATAAGTATGGGACTGTCAGTATAAAGATTACTGACAATAAGTTAAAAAAGTTATTAATAGAAAAAACCAAAGAAATAGGATCAGACATAGAATTATTCCCTGGTATCAGTAGAAATCTACTATCCAAGAAGATCACTGACTTCTTTGTGAAAAATAATATACCAAATGTTTCACCGACTACATTAGCAAAAGTGATAGAGACAAATGCTTATAGAAGTATTCCTGATGATGTGAAAGATAAAATGAAGACATTAGCAGAATTTAGGCGTCACAGTCTTGACACACAGGCAAAGTTTTATGTTCATTAATTTACCACCACCAACCACTCTCTTCTACAACCACACATTCTTTATCCTTTTCTTCTGCTGCCCTTTGCCTTGTTAGAAGATCTTCTGTTAACTTTGATACTTGAGACGAAATAAATTTTATTTCTGATCTCAAGTCTAATATTGTTTTTTTTAACACTTTGATTTCATAATTAGCGACATCAATGGGTTTTGGTTTTGTGAATGGGTTATGTTCTGACATACTATTTACACTCATCTACTTTTTAATTTTAGAGATCATATTTAAAAATTCATGAACATCTCTTTGATGCCTTTTGACAAGTCTATCACAGAGTTTCTTGTCATTTCTGGGGTTATATCTGGGATTACCACCTACATTCAGTAAAGGATAATCTTTTCTCCAATACCGATAGGTTTGAGGATAAACTTCATTCATCCAGTCATCGCAGTACCAGTTCTTAATCAAGGGCGGGAAAACAAACTCAAAGATCTCCCAGTGTGTTTTATGAACCAGAAACTGAGTAGCAATATTATCATTATTACTATATCCTGCTGCCCAACCGACATATTTCTGTTTCTTCAGTTGTTTCTGAAACAGTCTCAACCATGAAGGATCATTTGGTAACCTGATATCATCACCCAGTATTTTTAACCACTGAAAACCATCATTGATTGCTAATTTAGCAAGATCATTCCAAATTCTAACTACATTCCCTGGTTCACTCTCAAATGGGACCCATACGATATCAAATTGTAAATATTTACTATTAAGTTTCAGGCGTTCTTCTTCTTTAGAATAGATTGGGTCATCGTTGTCGTATCCAACATAAATAGATACATCATACACAGGAGGATGATTGTTGAGCGTTTTGAGTAGGATAGTATAGAGATAAGTTTCCTCAATAGAATTCCATTCTCTATCTCTTGTTGTACTCGGCACGAGGAAAGCGGTAGCAAGATCATTCATATATATTAATAATAAGATTTTATTTTTATATTATTCTTTCATAAAAAATTTGTGTGGATTAATAAATGGATTACAAATTATCTAGAAAGAAGAAGTATTTTGATATAGTAAGTTTAATGGGTGGTGAAAGGGTGAAATCTAACTAATTTATCTCAAGAGTGTTACTCCAGCAACATATGCCTCACGAATGCCCTCACTAAATGCCTGCTCATGATTCAGATGCGAATCACGATTGACAACATTTTCGTATGGACATCTGCCTCGTGTATGTCCAAAGAATCGGCAGTTCCCACATCGCCGACCATGGCGAACGTGGTGAGGTTGGAATTCCATACGACGTCCATCAGATCGTTGCCTCTGATAGCGAGCACCACCAATCAATCCCTCCTCCCCGTAGATCTGATGTAGTGGTCTGGGAGTTACCTGTCGGCGAACACCATCTCGCCCAATAACCTCCCTTGTAGCGAAATGTCCAGTTCGCTGCTGCTCCTCGCGAAATTGTTGACGTTCTATAGACAATATGGTCTCCACCACCAGAACCGGTTCACGAGCGATATCAAGTTGTTCGTGTGCTTCAGCGATACGAATCTGGTCGTTCCGAACCCTAATAACCTCACCCATATTTGCTACGAGTTCGTTTACATTGGCGAGTTGCCTAGCGATCTCTGCCTGCTGCTCACGGAGTTCTGCCTGTAAAATGAGTGCTTCTGCTCGGCGATGCTCTGCTGTCTGTCGTTGCTGTTGAAGAGCAGGAATATCCACTGGACCTCCCCGACGCTCTCTAACTCGGTCGTCTCGCCGAACAGGTCGTAGATCTTCAGGCACATTCGCCCAGATGATGTCTCCACGATCCATAGGGCACTTCGGCGAGCGGTTGGATCGTATCATACCTTGGAGACACTCGCGGCAGATCTTGTGTTCGTTGGCACAGAGCACAACTTGATTCTGTTCGGTCAACTGTTCGTAGCACACAGGGCAGTCGGACATGGTTGGGTGTTTTACTCTCCAGATACTCTCTAATTTCGTTTCTAATGGAAGTTCTTACGCAACTATCAAATTTTTACTCCGACTCTTAGGAGTTGCCGGAATGTTTTTAATCTTTGTATATTTCCGCCCAAAATGTCCCCAAGTAATCTCTAAATTCTGCCAACGACAGAAAAAGACTTGTTTCCGTACCGAAACTGTCTCTAAGGAGTCTCTACTCGTTGGGTTTTTCAGATTCGCGAACGATTTCGTTAAAAAATTTGATAGTTCCTTGTTCTGTATTCGTATCAACAAACATAGAGACACTATTCACCGGACTAAAAAATTTGATAGTTGCTCTTGATCTTACAACAAACTTACAACCAACAGAGACTCACCGCAAACCCATACGATGTCGCGAGCAGTCGCCAAGGTGTCTCCGAAGAAACCGGCACAAGACCAGGCACTCTCCAAGTTGCCTCTTGATCCCGAGAGGTGTCGTGCTCGCTGGTGGAACCTCGGGTTCGGTGCTCAGTGCTGGCGACTCCCGGGTGACAACAGCAATCTGTGTCGCGACTGTCAAAAGCGAAAGCAGTCCGACGCTGACTGGTGGGGACTATACGATACTCCTTTCGGTCAAAACGAGCGAAAGAAGCAAGTCAACCAACCACATCCGTGGAAGGCGACCAAGCAGTCTCCAAAGCAGAAAAAGTCTGTGTCCAAGATGCTCGCTGATATAGATGGTTCTGATGAGGCGGTGACAGATGTGAAGACCTATGGGGCGGCAGTAGAGGCAACTCTGGTAGATGGGATCTATCAGGTTCTGTACAAGAATCGCGAGGGCGATGATCACCTGTATGTGATAGGTGGGCGATCTGTTTCCTCTAACGACCAATGGGAGTCCAACTTCGGTAAAGAGGGTTGGGACCTCTGTGCCAAAACATTCCCAGAGGCACCGTGGGTAGAGAAATACAATAGGTTATGGCACGATTCAGATTCAGAATCTGAAGAAGAACAAGAGTCTGAAGAAGAAGAGTCAGATAGTGAGTCAGAAGAAGAAGATTCAGATAGTGAGTCAGAAGAAGAGGTAGAAGATCTTCCAGAAGATGATTGGGAGTTTGAGATCCATCAGGGAGGTGTAGTTAAGATTGTTGACATTGGTGAGTTCCAATGGGACAAAAAAACAAACACTTTAGTAGACGAAGACAAAGATGTAGTTGGCGAGATGGTAGAAGTTGATGGCAAGTGGAGAGTCAAGTTGTCACAAGATTAAACATACATTTAATAAGGTTCAGGCGGTTTTCCATACTTTTCTATATACTCCTGGGTTGTTATCTCTATCCTAAAGTGTAATGCGTCCCAGCGATCCCACTCTGATTCGGTTATTTCCTCTGAACACCGATATTCCCCTAGCAACAGGGTATCCCATACTCGTAGCATTTTGCCGTATCTAGAGAACTCGGCAATTACTTTATCCATGTTCACACGATTCCCTTGTATTTCCTTCAGTTCGCCAACCACCCCCATAATTTTATCAATCAAATCAAAACAGAGT
>Ga0181401_1000317_pt1 | contig 20173 bp, 27 predicted proteins | sample 24SPOviralmetaG_FD_130130 | JGI IMG/M metagenome (GOLD analysis project Ga0181401, IMG submission 130130) | Marine viral communities from the oligotrophic San Pedro Time Series (SPOT) site, San Pedro Channel, CA, USA - 24 SPOT_SRF_2011-07-20 | ecosystem: Environmental > Aquatic > Marine > Strait...
ATTGTTTGTTACGATAGGTACATTTGCAACAGCTAATCATAATCCTACTGTACTGGTCAAAGGATATCATACAATGTCCCGTGCTAGAAAGTATATGTGGGTTGATGGTAAACGATATGACTTACCTGACAATGATCCAGGCGGGGAACATAATTAATATCCAAGCCTTCTCTAATATGCATACCCATAAGGAATAGTAACATGATTAGATCAAAAGCAATGCCAATGCGACATGCGTTTGGTGAGGATGAACGTAAGGCAGTTATGGAGGTGATGGACTATTACAGAAATACTGGTGATGATCCTCCTTATGGGGGTGTGTATGAGGAAGCCTTTGCAGAAGCATTTGAGGATGCTATGGGGGAAGGCCTTGCTACACCTGTAGCTACAGGCACTGGCGCTTGTTACCTAGCCTTGGCTGCTCTTAAAACGTACTATGATCTACCTGATAAAGGCGAGGTTATCCTGTCACCTGTTACTGATAGTGGTCCGTTGTCAGCTATCATTGCGCTAGGGTTTACCCCTGTCATTGCTGATGCTGCACCGGGTAGTTATAATGTAAACCGCCAAAGCATTATTGATTGTGTATCAGATCAAACTGTTGCAGTGTTTCTAGTTCATGCTGCTGGCAATGCAGTAGAGGATGTAAAGCAGATTGCAGAGGATTGCAAGTCATCTAACATTAAGTTGGTAGAGGATTGTAGCCAAGCACCGTTTGCTATGGCTCGTGGTATCTCACCTAAATATGTTGGTAGCTTTGGTGATATCGCTGCCTTCTCTACAATGTACCGTAAGAACCTGCATAGTGGTGGCTCAGGTGGCATTGTGTATGTTCCTGATGTACACAACAAGGATCTATTCAATCATGTACTAGCGCACAAGGATAGAGGCAAGCCTACGTGGCGCACTGATATCAATCAGAATGATCCAGGCAATGCCCTGTTTCCTGCACTCAATTGGAATACGGATGAGTTCTCTTGTGCTATTGGTTCGGCTAGTCTTAAACGTATTGAAAAGACAATAGGTGATCGTCAAAAATTTATTGGTCACCTGAAAGAAAAGCTTGACAAATATAGTAAAGTATGTTCTATTGATCCCGCTTCTCATAGTGGTTCATCACCATTCTATCTGCCCATAATCGTTGACACTTCTTTGATAACGGTAAGCAAGACAGAGTTTGCAGAAGAAGTTCAAGGGAGAGAGATAGGTTTGTTAACTCACTATGGTTGCTTAGTATCAGACTGGGAATGGGCTGATCGTTACATAGATTGGAGAGCCAGTCATAAATATTCTGAAGGTAGTGTGCCTTGGGCTAGTCGGACCCCTAATGCTAGGGCCATGCGTGATAGCTCGTTCAACCTATTCTTAAATGAAAACTATACTGAAGAGGAGGCTATTGATATTGCCCTGGCTATTGCTTGGGTTGAGGAAAGGACATTAGATCATGAAAGAATATCTTTCTAAATTAGAGCGCATGGTTTGGCGTGACATTCAAACCAAATACTCTGACAGTGACCGACATTTCTGGGAAGAGTATCACCTATGGAAGTATGGGATCATTACCAAGGTGAATAAATTCTGGAAGGACAAGCTATGATATCAGCATTGTTTATATCCATTGTTGTTGTCATCTGCTTTGGTACTGGTTTAGCAGTAGGCTTATTCTACAAAGCCGAGAACAAAAAGAAAACGGAGGACGACGACGAGGATGTATAGAAATACTAACAACACCATGTACTGTGTGTATGATCTAGCCATAGCACCTATCACTTTTGACTTCATGCATTTTGCTGTGATCTCTGAGATGGCTAGGGCAGCAAACAACTTTGATTACGTTCACTTTGTGTTCACATTAAATGCTGAACGACAATGGCGAATGCATACACCAAAAGACAAAGCGTTATCTGTTGAAGATAAAATGTATCGGCTTAGAAACATTATTCAACCTATCGCTGAAATGATACCATCATATGCAGGTCATTCTATCTACCTTGATAGGATTGAAGCTGCTAAAGAACTGGCTGCATTGATACCGCAGATGATCTTCCCCCCTCAGTATCATGTTAATAATCCATCATCTATGTTTATGCTAGAGCAGGTGATGGATGTCTATCGACAGTGTAAGGATCAAGAACTTGATGTTACACCGGACTGCTTAGTGCCTAGTGAGGTTGGAAAAGATCAAGCATTACAATGGTGTAAGGCCAATGATGTTGATGTAGATAAACTCGTTACAATTACTGTGCGTCAGTGCAGCGTTGAACCTGATCGTAATACTAATATGGAAAGTTGGAGACGGTTTGCTAAGAATATTCAGAAGGATGGATGGCATCCTGTTTTTCTTGTGGACACTGAGCAAGCCATGCTTCATGATGATACTGGTTTGAAGGACATGAAGATCTACTGGCCAGGGCCGATCAACCTTGAGTTGAGAATGGGGTTATATGATCTAGCAGCTTACAATGTAAGTCATAACGGCGGTCCTGCTGCTCTTAATTTCTTCTTACCAGGATCTAAATATTTGCAATTTCTGCCTGTCGATGCTATACCTAAAGTCGTTGAAAGCGAGGGCGAGTCTGGTATGGAGAGGTTGTTAGGTGTAAAGAAAGGTGAGACATATGACTTTGCAGGACAAAGTAAACAATACGTCTGGGAAAAAGCGACAGCCACTAACATCTACCGAGAGTTCAACGAGTTCATCACAAAGTTCCCAGCCTGAGTATGATTGGGACTGGGAAGATGAATGGATGCGGCTACACATGCTTAACAAATTAAAAGGAGGTAAGAAGTAATGGATACAAAAAGGTATCTACTTGATGCATTGGCAGAGCATTACCGAGGACAGATTGCCAAGCATAGAGCAAACTTAACTGTGCTCTTAGAAAAGCACGTTGGCTTGGCTGAGCACCCTGACATCATCGAGACGTTAGATGATCAAGTGGGCAAGCTGGCGGAATATGATGAAAAGTTAGAGATGCTTACTAAACATTTCTACGTTCAGAGGTTTGAAGTATTACCCTCTGATTACCGCTCATAAGCGGTGCGAAGACCGCGCTCCCTTAGCTCAATGGATAGAGCATCAGACTTCTAATCTGAGGGTTGCAAGTTCGAGTCTTGCAGGGAGCGCCACTAAAGGATATAATATGTCGGACGACTATGAAGGCGCAACCGAAGCAGAAGATATTATTTTTTCAACAGCATCCGAAGTTCCAGAACTATGGGAGTGGGATAGCGAACTATCAGAGTTAGATTTATCTGTTGAATTAAACCTATCAGATATATCAATTGTCGAGGATCATATTGATCTAAGAGCGTGGGAAGATTTCAATGAAGCGGACCAAGAAACAGAAAAAGAAATCGAATCCTATCGCCAAGGATCTGATGACGACAAAGTATAAACCCCGTATTGTGCAGGACAAGCGCAGAAAGGAACGTGATGATCAAAGATTTGATCGACGATTTGATCCTGAAGAACGGTGAAACTAAGCGCATGAACTGCCCTGCTTGTGGTGGGATTAATACATTTACTGTAACTAAAAACTCTGGCTCCTTCTTGTGGAACTGCTATAAGGCTTCATGTAATATCAAAGGTGTTACTGGCGCTCCATTCTCTCGTGAAGAGTTTGCTCGTAGGATGGAGCCAGAGAAAAAAGTAGACAGGTTTGATATACCTGATTCGTTTACATTAAACTTTCCTGACCGCATGATCAAGTACATGGAAACTAATAATGTGCTTGACGCCTGGAAAGATAACAGAGTTGAGTTGTATCATGACGTAGTGCAGAACCGTGCTGCATTTATGATCAAATCCTCTGGTCAAACTATTGATGCTGTAGGTCGGGCGCTTGCTAGAGGTATCAAGTGGCATCGCTATGGTAAATCTAAACAACCTTTCGTAGTTAAAACAGACATTGATCATGCCATTATAGTTGAAGATGCTGCATCTGCTGCTGCTGTTTCTAAGTATGGGACAGGTATAGCGCTGCTTGGTACTCACCTAACAGACGAAGCACTAGAAGTTATAGCAACTTATCGCTCTGTCACTGTGGCTTTAGATCGTGATGCTACTAACAAAGCACTGCACTTGACAAAACGCATTAAGCAGTTTACAACTGCAACCATGAAGATATTAAAAGATGATCCGAAAGTTTATCCGCGAGGTGTAATAGAGTGAGTGACAATACAAGTAACCTCCTCCTCGGCCTGTTCTTACGCTATGATTTTTGGGAGAGTAACAATCTCCTGATTGGTGAAGATTATTTTGAGGCTGAGAGTAAGAAGATCTACAAGGTTATATCAGACGCGCATAATAAATATAAGCGTGACCTGACATTGCCAGAAGTAGAAGCCTTACTATGGGCCAACAATCCTCTTCTAACTGCCTCTCAGAAGTCTATGTACATGAAGCTGCTTGAAACTATCAAGCCAGTGATAGGCGAAGAGATTGCAGAGGAGGTGTTAAGAGCATCCTTCAGAGAGCATATGGGACAGACTGTAGCTCAGATTGGAATGAGTCTAATCGACGGTCAAGAAGTAGATCTATCTACACTGCGTGATCTGGTGGATAAGTATGAAGGTGGCTTTATTCCTGATCGTGAACTAGAGGTGTTGTCTTCTGAGTTTGAAGACATCATGGACTATAACAACGACAAGCTGCCTTGGACGTTTAACATAGCCAGCCTTGGCAACATGGTTCCTGGTGTTGGTCCTGGTAACTTCGGTATTGTGTTTGCATTGGTCGAGTCTGGTAAGTCTGCCTTTGGTATCTCCCTATGCTTTGGTCCTGATGGTTTCGCAGAACAAGGCGCTAAGGTTTTATATATTGCCAATGAAGAACCAGCAGAAGCAACTAGGTTTAGGGCTGTCATGAGTCACACTGGTTTTGATGAGCAGCGTCTACTGACCAACAAACATGCTGCCGCTGATATGTGGCGTAGGATTAAAGACAAGGTAATGTTTCATGAGACAACAGAGATCAGGCAGCTAGAAGCTTTGGTTAAGAAGTATCGGCCTGACATTGTTGTGATTGACCAGATGGACAAGCTTAACATTAACGGACAGTTTGCGCGGGATGATCTAAAGTTATCGGAGATCTATCGTCGTGGCCGTGAGATAGCTAAGAAGAATGAGTGCTCTGTTATTGCTGTTACACAAGCTGATGCTAGTGCTGATGGTAGAACCAGTCTAAGGTTCACACAGATGTCTGGTAGTAAGATTGGTAAGCCAGCAGAGGCTGACTACATCATTGGTTTAGGTAAAGAAGCAACTGACAATGGACAGGATAACTTCTTACGCTACCTAACCGTGTCTAAGAATAAGGTAGGAGGCAGACATGGAAGATGCATCGTCAAGATTGCACCTGAAATTTCTAGGTATCACGATTAAAAAAAGCTTGACAAATCCAGAAAGCTATGATATTAGGTTCGATACCGTTTGGGAGATAATCTATTTATATATTATATTATATATTAATATATATATGTATAAGGAGATATTATTATGAAGATACTTGTGTTAGGACCAACATGGCGCAGCGCAGCTATTGATGTTTACCTCACTAAGCGTGGCCATACTGTGATGCAATCGGACGACAAATATAGTCTCATGGACTTACAGATTATCAACCCTGATTTAATTATCAGCAACGGTTATGCACCTATCTTTAAATCAGATGTCATCAGTAGGTTTAATATAATTAACATTCATCCTGCTGCTCTACCCCGTGGTCGAGGTATCTATCCAAATGTATGGGCCTTATATAAAGGCTATACGGTAGGTGTTTGTATCCATCAGATTGATGAAGGAATTGACACGGGTGATCTTTTAGCCAGTGACTTTATGCAGCATTGGGAATTAGATTTTAGACTTGACAATCCACAAGAGACACTTCAAACTTTCTATTCGCATTTACTGCGCCGTGTAGAGAACCTATTCTACCGCACATGGCCAAAGATTGAAGATGGATCTATCATACCATACAAACAAGAGCCAGGAGGTTACCAGCACTATCGTAACCGTAAAGAGTCAGAGGACTTGATGAGTATGTTTCCAGACCGCTGGGATACACCAATCAAGTTAGTTAAGATGACTGGCGAGAAGATGAGAGAGCACGATGCAGAATTACACTTTGGTTGTTGATCTAGAGATTGATTTGTACGGAGATCGTAAAGACCCTACACCTTATAACAGTTCTAATCAACTGGCTGCGATAGGTTATATGCGTATTGACATTGACGAGCAGCCTGTTATTGTTTGGCCAGACGACCTTAATGGCTTAGAAAGTTTCCGTAGTCATCTACAGAATGCTCAATACCTTGTTGCCCACAATGCCAAGTTTGACCTGTCTTGGTTGCGTGAGATGGGGTTTGAGTGTGAGGGCAAAGTGATTGATACCATGATTAATCAGTATGTCCTTAATCGTGCTGTGAGGAACCCCCTGTCCTTATCAGCACTAGCCGAGCACTATGGCGTCACTGAGAAATTAAGCACACTTGGTGATGCCATAGACGCTGGCAAAAACTTCTCGGATTTAGATCGAGAGGTTGGTAGTCAGTATCTGGTACACGATATCAAAGCTACGGCTGAGATATATCAAAAGCAGAAGGAACAATTCGAGGACGCTGAAGGGGTTTCCCTTGTCCCTGTGCGCGACCTCATGTGTGAGTTCTGTTCCGTGTTAACAGATATTGAACGATCAGGTATGGCAATTGATATTGATGTACTTAATAAGGTAGATCAGGATTATCAGAAGGAGCAGGAGGAACTCCAGTCGTATCTGAAACGTAAGACCCATGAGCTTATGGGCGACACCGAGGTTAACCTATCCTCCCCTGAACAGATGTCCGAGGTTGTGTACTCTTGCAAGCTTGTTAATAAAAACAAGTGGAAAGAAATCATGAACATTGGTACAGATGAAAGGGGTAAACCCAAACGTCGCCCAAAGCTATCCCTTGCAGAGTTTAAGCAATCACTGAACCTATGCTTTAAAAGGTCATACAAGACCAAGGCTTTGCAATGCCCTTCCTGTCAAGGCAGAGGACACTTCTATAAGATGAAGAAGAGTGGTGAGCAATTTAAGAAGCCTACCAAATGTCCTGCTTGTGATGGGAAGGGCTTTATATATCAAGATCTAAATGAAAGAGCGGGTTTAAATATTAAGCCTTCTGTTGCACTAGCCGCAGCAGGTGGATTTAAGACAGACAAGCTTACCCTATCTGCTCTACTTAATCGTGCTGGTGATCCAGATTCTCGTAAGTTCTTAGAATCCATCGTCAGATTGTCAGCAATTGAAACCTATCGTTCTTCATTTATTGAAGGTATCAAGAAAGGTATTAAAGACGATGCTTTACTTCACGCTAATTTTAATCAGTGTATTACTGCTACAGGTCGTTTGAGCAGCAGCAACCCTAATCTACAGAACATGCCAAAGGGTAGACTGTTTCCTGTACGACAAGCCTTTGTCAGTAGATTCGATGAGGGTGAGTTAATTGAGATTGACTATTCACAGTTAGAGTTTCGCGTAGCTGGTACGCTGGCTAGAGACTCTAAGATTAAGCAAGAGGTTGAAAATGGATTTGATGTTCACGCCTACACCGCTCAAGTTCTCACAGCGCATGGTGAGCCAACTGAACGAGGCCCAGCTAAGTCAAGCACATTCCGTCCACTGTACGGCGGAACGTCTGGCACTCCAGCACAGATGGCATACTTCCAAGAGTTCTTCGGAAAGTACCGAGGGATCTTCGACTGGCATACGCAACTCCAAGAGCAAGCAATCAGAACAGGAAGAGTTGTCACCGCTACAGGAAGGCAGTTCGATTTTCCAGGTTGCTACAGAAATAGCCAAGGAAATGCCAGTGCTAAAACCCAAATAGTTAACTATCCAGTTCAGTCTGTAGCAACAGCAGAGATTGTACCTCTTGGTGTAATCCTTCTCTGCCGTAAGATTACTGAGCTAGAACTACAAAGCCGTGTCATAAACACAGTGCATGATAGTGTGCTGATTGACACGCACCCAGACGAGATCGACATCATTAAAGATATTGGTCCCGCATGTTTACTCGAAGCACAGACAGAAGCACACAAGCGTTTCGGACTTGATGAGTTTATCCCGTTAGACGTTGAAATGTCTAAAGGAAAAAACTGGATGGAGCAAGAAGATTTTGCTTGACATTTGTGTAATGATGTGCTACAAGAACTATCTTTAAACTTTGGAGTTCGATATGAACGAGATTGCTCTCTTTGAAAACAGTGATGATTTTGCCTTACTATATTCTGCATCTACCTCTGGCGCACCTAGTATTGCACGGGCGCGTATCAACCGGGATGCTAACGTAGAGGATGCAGATGAAAATCTGGTAAGTGTGCCAGCCCCATCTATTGCTTTGCGTGATCCCTCGGAACAAGAATACTTCTCAAAAGAAGCTTATATGCGTATCTACTTTGATACGATGCAGACTGCCGTGTTTGATTCAGATGCTGAGAAGTACACTAATATGTCTTCTCACTTCAAAGACTTTAGTAAACCAGCCTTGGACTGGCAGGGTGGTGATAAATGCGGGTGGATTCCATCTAAGATGAAGGAAAAACTCCGCACCTCTGATCCGGTTGCATTTGCCAGTGCGAATAAAGTTAAGTTGTATCGTCACCTCTTTGGAACACTTCGTATGGAAGATACTGTTTCACCAGGGAACGATGGCCCTAATGAGGTAAAAGATGTTCCTTTCCGTATGCGCCTTGGACCCTCCAACTTTATGGAGGTTAGTTCGGTCTTGGGTGGCTTACTCAAGCAAAAGGTTAATCCGGCTGCTGTTGAACTCAAGATTGACTTTGAGCTAAACAAGCGCGGATCTAACAAATGGTTTACGTTGAAGTACAAGCCTATCATGACCAACATCATTGAGTTGGACAGCGACTACAAAATTCTGCTAGATGACTTCTTCGATCTTGTTAAGTATGAGAATGAACAAGTATCAGAGAAGATGCGAGAAAATAGTAACGATGTTGTAGACTCTTTTGATGATGTTCTTGAGGCTTGATAATGTTTGAAGATGTACACTGGTTACAAGTTAAGATAGACGACTTTTTATCTGGAACACCTGAGTTACCACAACATCTTATCTTTAAGGCATCTCAGAACTTCAACGATAAGCTTGGTCGTTTTAACTCTAAACCAAGGGGGAAGTCAAACCTTCCCTCACTTTCTCAAATCGGTAAACCCTTTTGTCAGTTACACGCTAACAAACTAGACTGGTCACAAACACCAAAAGACCGTAGCTTTAAAATTAAGATGACCTATGGGGATATGACTGAGGTAATCGCAGTTGCTATCCTTGAAGCTGCCGGTGTTAAGATCTTTGCTTTGAATCAGAGAACACGCTTAGAAACTACAGAGGGTGATCTGTATGGCGAGTTTGATTTAATCATTGAGGATGATGACGGTAACCTTACGATGTGGGATATTAAGTCTGCATCTAGGTTTGCTTTCGAGCACAAGTTTAAATCGTATGAAGCTATGAAAGAAGGCGATAGCTTTGGTTACGTTAGTCAGTTATTCGGGTATACTATTGCAGAGCGGTCAAAGTATCCTGATATAAAAGCAGGTGGCTGGATAGCAATCAACAAAGAAACGGGAGAGATGAAGGTCTGTTCTGTTGATCCTACTGATGAAGAAATATATCACGCTAATATTGTCAGGACTATCAAGCGGTACAAAGAGGCTGAAGAAAATAACTTCAGTCGAGAGTTCTCTGATGTAGAAGAGACTTGGTATAAGAAGCCTACTGGTAACCGTAAGTTAGCCAGCTCTTGCTCATTCTGTGATTATCGTTACTCTTGCTGGCCTAATTTAGAGTATCGTAAAAAAGCAAAGTCTAAAGCAGCAAATGCGTATGAATACTACACGCACTATAAAGAAGAAGAAGTCGCTTAAATCTTCTAGGTATAGGGCTAGGGCTAAAGGATATAGATCTGGTCTTGAAGATAATGTAGCTTTACAGTTGTCTAACTTAGGCATAACAAACTGTTACGAAGTTACAAAGGTAGCATACCTTCAACCAGAAAAACGTCGCACATATACCCCTGACTTTCTATTGCCTAACGGTATCATCATAGAAACGAAGGGGATCTTTTCTTTAGAGGATAGGCAGAAGCATCTTTGGATTAAGGAGCAATGCCCCGACCTCGACATCCGATTTGTATTTAGTAATTCAAATGCAAAGATTCGCAAGGGAAGTAAGACAACCTACGCAATGTGGTGTGAGAAGAACGACTTCATTTATGCGGATAAACTAATCCCAGAACAGTGGATTAAACTTAGGAGAAGAAAAAGGTGGACGAAAAAGAAAGCTTTGAAGTAGCTCACAAAGTCTTTATCCCTGATAATACCTTTGCGATCTTTGTGCATTGTGATGCTGAGAACGAGACTCTACAGGTTGATGTTGGAGATTTTGTTTCAGAGAACTTAGTTGGCACTCGTGAGTATGATGCGATGGGTTTGATAATTAATGAACTGAGCACATCTATTGAGGAAGCAATGCAACGGTTTGCTGCTATTGATCCTGACTTTGATATTGAACAGCAGATTAGTGTAACATTGGAAGGAAATGATAATGTCATTCCTTTCCCTAATTTAAATAGGAAGAACTAATGACGAGTAGAAACTCTGTAATAGAAACAGCACAAGATATAATTAATGGTGATCGACAGAATGAGTACGGACCTCCTAACAAAAACTTCCAAGATATTGCTGAAGGTTGGTCCGTTATCTTTAACAGAAAGGTCCGTGCCTATGAAGTGGCCCTGGCAATGGACTGGCTTAAAACTTGTAGAGCTTTAAAAAGTCCAGGTCTAGCAGATAGCTGGATTGATAAAGTTGGATATAGCGCCATTGGCGGTGAACTAGCAGGAGAAAATGAAGATGACTGAAAAAGATACGGAGACTGAAATTGAAGAACTCGAAAAAGAAATTCGAGAGAAAGAAGATAAATTAAGTAGCTTAAAATATTCTGATTACGAATCAGCCAAAAAACAATACGCGGCTGCTCAAGAGAATTATCAAGATGCTTACAAGAAACTGATGAGTGCTAAACAGCATTATCTGATTGAGATGAATAGCGTGATTAAAAGCAAGAGCACTTCACAGTTTTTCTTTGGTCGCGGTTTTTAATGCGTCTTAAAGTTCGTCTTGATATTACTGTTGATGAGGATGCGTCGTGGATTCCTGCTGATGGGGTTCACGGCGCTGCTTCTGAGGCAGAAGAATTAATTATAGAAGCCATTGAGAATTGTATTGATGGTGCGCTTATTACTGTGATTGGTGTAAAAATAGATGAGTAGTTTCAAATCAAATAAGAATCCAATGTTCCGCTCAAAATTTAGTGAGGACATTTTTAATTTAAAGTATGCTCATCCAGGCTGTGATGACTGGGAGCAACTAGCTCATGTGCTAGTAGATGACGTGTGTGGTAATCTTCGAGATGGTGAAGAAAAGCTTCTGACTGATGATGAACTGTATCAGTTAAAGGTGTATATCACGGATCTAAAGTTTGTTCCTGGTGGACGTTACCTTTATTACGCCGGTCGGAAGAATCGTTTTTACAATAACTGTTTCCTTCTTAAAGCTGAAGAAGATACCCGACAAGATTGGGCTAACCTTAGCTGGAAGTCCGAGTCCTGCCTGATGACAGGTGGTGGTATCGGTATTGACTACAGCGTATACCGACAATCAGGACGGGTCTTAAATGGAACTGGTGGAACTGCCAGTGGACCTATTCCCAAGATGCAAATGATTAACGAGATTGGGCGACGAGTTATGCAGGGTGGTTCTCGTCGTTCTGCAATCTATGCCTCTTTAAATTGGCAACACGGTGATGTTGATGCCTTTCTAAAAGCTAAGGATTGGGACACAATGCCTGTGGGTAACACTGGCCTCACCCTCAAACAAATCAAGGAGCAGGATTTTAACTTCCCTGCACCTTTGGATATGACCAACATTAGTGTTAACTATGACACTGATTGGTTGCTGCAATATTGGGAAACAGGCAAAGTCGGTGATGTGTTCATTAACAATATCAAACAGGCACTACGAACGGCAGAGCCTGGGTTCTCATTTAACTTTATGGAGAACGAAGATGATACACTACGGAACGCTTGCACTGAAGTTGTTTCTGCTGATGACAGTGATGTCTGCAACTTGGGCAGCATTAACATGGGCCGCATTGAGTCGGTATCCGAATTTGCTGACATCGTAGAGCTTGCTACTAAATTCTTAATCTGTGGCACATTACGAGCACATCTACCTTACGCTAAAGTATACGAGACTAGAGAAAAGAATCGTCGTCTGGGGTTGGGCTTGATGGGTATGCATGAATGGCTTATCAAGCGCGACTCTAAATATGAAGTTACACCTGAGTTACATCGTTGGTTAGCTCTCTATAAAGGTGTGTCTGATAAAGTATCTAAGGAATTTGCAGATGAATTATCTGTATCAAGGCCAGTCGCTAATCGTGCTATTGCACCTACTGGTTCGATTGGCATTCTCGCTGGTACTACTACTGGTGTTGAACCTCTATTTGCTGTAGCTTACAAGCGACGTTACCTTACACAAGGTACTCGTTGGAAGTATCAGTATGTTGTTGATAGCGCAGCACAAGAACTGATTGACATCTATGGTGTTGATCCAGAAAGTATTGAAAGCGCATTGGATCTGGCAGAAGACTACGAGCGTCGAATGATGTTCCAAGCTGATGTGCAGGATTACGTTGATATGTCTATTAGTTCAACAATCAACCTACCTCAATGGGGGTCAAAGTTAAACAATGAAGACACAGTTGAGAACTTTGCTAACACCTTGGCTAAGTATGCCCACAGACTCCGTGGCTTTACTTGTTACCCTGATGGCGCTAGAGGTGGGCAACCTTTGTCAGTCGTACCTTACAGTGAGGCTGTAGATAAACTAGGTACTGAGTTTGAAGAGCACGTTGAGACTCATGATATCTGTGACATTTCTCAAACAGGAGGATCTTGTGGCTCCTAGAAGATATCCATTCCCAATGCGGGATATCTTTGCAGAAGGACGGAAGGGGTTTCGCACTAACACCGTGAACCCTTTCCGGCCACACTCTGATAGATACCGTGAATGGGAGAGAGGTTATAATCATGAATACTTCAACGCCCAAAGACGAGCAGTTAAGTTTTCTTCTTGATCAAAAACGATGCCCCTCGTGTAAAAAAGTTTTACCTATTACAGAATTTCATATAGCGAGAGGGCGCTATGACGGACGAAGATACTGCTGCAAATCTTGTGCGTCATCTATAAAAAAAAACTACTATAGAAAAAATTATCTAGGTTCAACATTTAGAAATCTAAAAGATAGAGCAAGGAAAAAAAATATACCTGTGGAAGTAACCGTCGAGTACCTAAAAAGTATTTATCCTGATGATATGATATGTCCAGTTTTGGGTATTAAAATGGAAGTAGGAGACAAAAATAGAAATGTAAACTCCCCATCAATAGATAAGATTATACCAGAAAAAGGTTATGTTCCAGGTAATGTTATAATTGTAAGCATGAAAGCTAATCGGATTAAAGCTGATGCAACACCAGATGAGATAATTAAAGTAGGTAAGTTTTATAAAAAACTTTTAGAAGAGATAGAAGATGGAAGCAAAGCTAATTGATGTAATGGGAACTGACTTGACTGTGGTAAATGCAGCACGGGTTAGTTTCAACAAAGAATCTTTATATAACTTCTCAGATGGTTTTGCTAACCTTGAGAACCGAGATCAAAAACTAATTAGCTATCTAGCCAGTCACAATCACTTTACTCCTTTCACTCACTGCACTATTACGGTGAGAGAAAAAGTCCCTTTCTTTGTAGCTAGACAACGCTTTAAACATACGATAGGGTTTAGCTATAATGAGGTGAGCCGTAGATATGTCAGTGATACACCAGAGACATATACACCTGATGTGTGGCGTAAGGCTGCTGCTGATAAGAAACAAGGTTCATCTGACGAAGAGGTAGATATTAATCCCAACAGTCAGATGGTAAACATCTATGATCAGTTTATAGATAAAGCTTTGTGGACTTATGAGGATCTTATCAGAAAAGGTGTCTGTCCAGAACAGGCTCGTATGGTTTTACCACAGTCTACCTACACAGAATACTATGTGACTGGTTCTTTGTACGCTTGGGCTAGAGCATTTAACCTAAGATCTAAGGAAGACGCCCAGAAAGAGATTAGAGATCTAGCAATCATGTGGGATGATCTGATTATGGACAAGTTCCCGTATAGCTGGACTGCATTGACGGAGAATAATTAAGATGTTGACAATTTTAGGCAGTTTGTTAGGTTTTGGTAGCTCCATGTTACCTAAGGTGTTTGAGTTTTTCCAGGAAAGGGCTGATAGAGCACACGAGTTAGCTATCATTGACCGTCAAATGGAGCAGATGAAGCTCGGATCTGCGTTAAAACTAGAAGAAATCAACGCTAAGGCTGATATTGCAGAGACTAAAGCAATATATAAGCATGATAGTAGCATTCGTGCAGCTACATGGGTTGACAATTTACGTGGATCAGTTAGACCTATCGTAACGTACCTTCTGCTCTTGACGTTTATTGGTATTCAAGCCGCTGGGTTCTATATGTTAGTTGCAATTGAAGGTGCAGCAGTGTATGAAGCTATCATGGCCATCAACTCGGAAAACTTTCAAGCCATTCTTGCAGCCGTGATTTCTTTTTGGTTTGGATCAAGGGCTTTGAATCGTAAATGAAGATAGGTAAAAAAGGTGTAGACCTAATCAAACACTTTGAGGGGTTTAGTCCTACTGTATATTTGTGTCCAGCGTCTGTGCCTACTTTAGGATATGGCTCGACACACGGTATCACGATGGACTCCCCACCTATCACAGAAGAAGAAGGACTAGAACTGTTGATGTTAGACATTGCTAAGTTTGAAAGAGCGGTTGATAGGCTCATCAAAGTCCCTCTAACTCAAGGACAGTATGATTCATTAGTATCATTCTCGTTCAATCTCGGCTCAGGGGCGCTACAATCTAGCACGTTAAGACTTAAATTAAATAGGTCTGACTATGAGGGTGCAGCAGAGCAGTTCCCTCGCTGGGTGTTCGCTGGAGGTCGTAAACTAAAAGGTTTAGTCAAAAGACGATATGCAGAGAGAGCGCTATTTTTAAGCGCAACATAGGAGAGTGCAGTGAAATTAATTTTAGGAGCTACAGTATTAATTACAGCCTTGGGTATCAGCACAGTAAATGCTAACCCTATGGGTAATTGTGGGCCATTAGACAAGGCAATGGAATATCTTAATCGTAAACATGGCGAGACACTAAAGTTCACAGGGATATCTAGTGGAGGTCATATGATTATGATGTTCTATAATGAAGAGACTGGTAGCTTCGGATTTGGTATTGTCGGTCCAGATAATCCTAATTTAATTTGTCCTGTCGATCAAGGCAATTCAGGCACGTTTCACTCGGAGCCATCGGGAAGTAAGACATAATGTATGTTAGAAAAGACGCAGGTATCTATCAGTTTCAAAAGAAGGGCTATGTCGTCATTAACGATTTTATGCCAAAGACGCATAGAGATCCAGTGGTACAGGACTTCTTACATAATTCAGGCAAGAAAGATGATCAATGTCCAGTAAGTCAGTCTTTTTCAAAACATCCTAAATGTGATTTTCTTCTTTTATATTTCCAAAAATTTATTGAAGAGGTAAATAGTTTACCTTTATATCCTACATACTCTTACGCCAGACTATATAAACCTGGAGAAGTTTTAGAGGCTCATACTGATAGACCCTCTTGTGAAATCAGTGTTACTATAAACATGGGTCAGAGTTCAGAAGAATTTAACTGGCCTATTTTTTTTGCGTTATATAAAGAAACACCGTCAGTGGTTAGTGTAAATTTAAATCCAGGTGATGCTATAGTGTATCGAGGCTGTGAGTTACCCCATTGGAGGGAAGAGTTTAAACCTCCAAATGCAGATGATTGGCAAGCACAACTATTTCTACATTATGTAAACGTGTATGGATCTAACATTAAACATATATATGACGGCAGAGATAATTTAGAAGTAGAAAATTTCTTAGAGAATACTTAAATGGAACGAGCAAAACACAAAGGACATTTTGTAACAGGTCTTAATTCTAATAATTGGTATTTTGTTAAACCTATTTTTAATAATGAGATGATAAATCTTATTCATAGTGTTGCCTCTAATACACCAGAAGAACGGGCTACTGAAGTAGATAGAGAAGGTAAATTACTAGAAGAAAATTTAAATAATAGATCTTCTTCAGTATGTTGGATTAATGATATACAAGTATATGAAGTCCTTATGGACGCTATAGAATCTGTTAATGACGGATCGTGGCAGTATAATATAACAGGGATTGAAAGCCTCCAATACACGATATACCGAGAAGATAAAAGGCAACACTACTCCTGGCATATGGATCCAATATATTATAAAGATTTAACTAGACCCTGTAGAAAAGTAAGCTGTAGTGTTTTGCTTAGTGATCCAGAGGAGTTTGAAGGTGGGGAGTTTGAGTTTATGTCTATTGATTTAGACGATCAAACGAGTTCATCTTTTCAGCCTAACTTTTTTAATAAGAAAGGTCATGGGCTTTTCTTTCCATCTCAAGCCTATCACAGGGTCAAGCCTGTTACAAAAGGTATTAGACGATCTCTGGTCTGCTGGTTTACTGGGCCTCGCCCTTAACATGATTATAAATAATTTAAGTTACGAGGATGTTGCTTTTATTCACATCCCTAAAACAGGGGGACAGTCTGTGTTCTCCGCTCTCAACAGCAAAAATTTAAATCGACATCTATACACAGAGCATGCTCATCACGATCCCTTATTTATATTAGAAAAAGAAAATAACCTTACTAGATGCTTTAAATTTACACTGGTTAGAAATCCATATCGCAGAGCGTATAGTCACTACAAGCATTTTAATAAGATTAATAACACTCATCACACATTTTTGGAGTTCTTAGATTTTATTCGACGAAGCGAAGTTTTTGACAGAACACCAATGATGCTTTATACGCAAACCTTTTTTTGTTTAAACTCATTGGGAGATATAGGAATAACTAGAGTCTATAAGCATGAGAAGTTACACGAGCTAGAAAAAGAGTTAGGCATAACATTGCCTCACATAAATCGTGGCAGCTATGGTCAAGATGACCTCATTAAAGACTACTGTACAGAAGCAAGAGAAACGGTGTTAGATTTATTTAATATAGATTTTAGAAACTTTGACTACCCTACTGATTTTGACGCATGAATAAACCAGAGTACATAAAAAAAATAGGCCGATTAAACACCGAGCCTTACATTAATTTTATCAAAAGTAATTCTATCATATTTGAGCGCGATGAAAGAAAAAACCGCGATCTTCTTTTTGGGGATGCAAAAACATTCTTCTTAGTTAATGAGTTTAAGGGAAGTGATCTGACTGCTCTTAAAAATTTTGGATGTGTAGTAAAAGATCTATTCAAGACGTTAGAATACTGGTATGGCCCCGGCACTATTTATAATATTCAGTTCGCTTTGCTTTCTCCAGGTGACAAAATTAAACGGCACTATGACCAAGGATTACATTTTAGTTTATCACAGCGGATTCATGTGCCTCTGATAACTTGTAAGGATGTAGTGTTCCACATTAGTAATCGTCAATTTAATTTTGATGCTGGATTAATCGTAGAGATAAACAACAATCAATATCATGCAGTCGAAAACAATTCACAAAATACTGAACGAGTGCATTTAATTATTGACTATGTACCTAAGAAGCATGTAAGGTACATCTTCTCTCCCTAAACTTAACCCCAGAAGGATTTCTCCAACTGGGGTTTTTTTTGTTCGGTGATTGCAGTGGTTCGGTGATTGCAGTTAATCGCCCTTACCAACGTATCCAGCCACTACGCCTATGATACCAGTAAGAGCCATTTTTAGTAAGACGATTACAGATTCGTCTGGTGGTCTATGTTCTTTTAGAGCGATATAGTAGTCTCCTGCTACGATTACGCCAAGCAAGATCAGCACACCGACAACTAAGATTACGATGATAAGATCTTTTATTGTTTTTAACATAGGTAGTTTACTCATATTATTGTTGTCTTTTCGTCAGGCTTTTCATCTGCATATCCAGCCCTTCAGGAATAGGATTAACAGCAACTACACCTCCGGGTTTAGTATCTTTAGGTAGATATTCTCTGACAGTCTCTAAAAGAAGTTTATAATTTGCTCTTTCTTCTCTGTCCTGATCAAAGTCTAATTTATAATTAAAAAGATCTTTGATTATTTCTCGTCGATTTTGACCAGAAAATGGGTTGCCTGGAGTTGTAACCATATTCGTAATAGCTTCTGCTACTTTATTTTTACCTTCTTTTAATATGTTTCTTTGTTCATTTAAATTAGGATAACTTATTTTCATTTGTTCTTTAGCAACATTTTTTAAAGATGATTTTACCACAAAACCTCTGTCTCTTAACATTTTAGTAAGTCTTCTGTTCTCTGTAGCCACAGTTTTGGTAGGTAATTCTTCAGATGTCCCTGAATATAAGTTTTTTAGATACTCTTGTTTTTGTTCAGGTGTTTGCAGACTTTGATAATCCTCGGATTGCAACAAAGGTTCTGCTACATCAGTAGTTAGCTTACCTAGAAGTCTGTTGGCAAGATTATTGTATATAGCACTGTCCGTGTTAAAGTTAATTTTTCTAGTGTCTACCCCTAAACGATCTAACTCTTCTTGTACAACAGAGCGAGGCGCGTACTTAGCGAAACCTGTCAACTGCTTTTGCATTGTATCAGGTGTTCTCATCATTGGACCTTCTTTAGTCCCTTCAAATCTTCTAGGAGCATCTATTGCTTTGCTTTCAAGAATAGTACCGCTCAGCACTGCATCATTTAAAGTCTCGAAGAATTGATTGTATCCTGGATTCTTAGTCGCAAAGTCATCTCCAAAATAATTTAATTGTATTCTTTTATCTTTAACAGTTATATTTTTAGGATCACTAAAGTAATTAACAATATCCTCAACAACTCGAAGCGGAGTGCCTATAATACCACTAAGGAAATATCCCAGAAGATTACCCGCTAATTTACCCGCTTGTTCTGGAGCTTCAATGTTTGTTAATTCATCTTTAATTTTTCTATCTCCTGATGAAAAAGATTCTAAATACTCAGATGCGGCTCTCCCAACTTGACCAGCGCCGCCAGCACGGACACTCGGACCACCTGCAACATCAGCAAAATCTTGCCACCATGTCTCCCATAGACCTCTACCATCGCGTAATCTAATAATTGTTTCAGCTAAGAAAGGATAAAGCGGTACAGGAAAAGACGCTCTTACATCAGTTTGTTCTTCTCCTGGATTGGCTGGATTTGTAAACATATTCCAACGCTCAAGAGCAGCATCACTCTGACGCAAGGCCAGAAATGTGCCAAGCATAGCCGCGCCTGAAACAGTTTCTGTAATACCTTCTTTTAATTGTCGAAGCTGCATTTCACCTGTTTCAAAGGATTTTGAGATCTGCTCATAGTTTGCAAGCTTCGTATTTATATCTATAAGTTTATCAGTGTCTTCTTGACTTAATGTTTCTTTTTGTCTTATCTTAGCCCTTTCACTCAGCGCCTGTTGAATTTCGTCTGACATCTCATTTAACTGTTTACGTTTTTTTGCCAGCTCTTCAGCACCACCTTTAAATCCTATTTGAGCACCTCTAAATAACATTTTAGCTGCGCCACCAATAGGTCTGTTAAACATATATGCGGCTGCGTTCATCCAGAAGTTAGGGAAAGGGAAAAAAGCTTTAATGATGTTACTATTGTTGAGAAACTCTTGAAGCTCATTGTACTGCTTGCCAAATATTAATAACTTATCTCCGGCTCTTCTATTTTGAAATGTCATATCCATAGCATCTTGAATTGCTTTAGCTGCCATTTCTTCACTAATTAAATCTAGTTTATTATATTTTATTAAATTTTCTAGGTTGTCTAGTTTAATTGACCCTTGACCATCATTCACCCTAATCCTATTAATTTCTTTTTCAGCATCTAACAACTTTCTATTGCCAGCATTTCTTTGAGAAACTAACTGAGAATCAAGGGATACTTGAGAAGCAGCAGACTTAAA
>Ga0181401_1000318_pt1 | contig 20164 bp, 21 predicted proteins | sample 24SPOviralmetaG_FD_130130 | JGI IMG/M metagenome (GOLD analysis project Ga0181401, IMG submission 130130) | Marine viral communities from the oligotrophic San Pedro Time Series (SPOT) site, San Pedro Channel, CA, USA - 24 SPOT_SRF_2011-07-20 | ecosystem: Environmental > Aquatic > Marine > Strait...
AGTTTGGAAAAGAGTTCAGACTCTAGAGAAACGAGCAGAGATGTGGAGAAAAGAATATGAGAAGGCTACATCTAAGAAGGGTTGTAACTATGTATTCAGCGAGATACCTAACGACACAGATGGGCAAGAGTTTGTAGACACTATGAAGAAGTATCTCAACAAAGAATCATATAAGATAAGAGTACGTGGACAACACATCAAGGAAGAACTCAAGGGTACGGGTGCTACCTATTGGGGTCAAGGATTAGATGAGTCATCTCATATGAGAGTTTACGTAGATGTCAAGAAATAAGGTTGACATTTTTTTATAAACACTATATAAGTAATTATCACTTAACCAAAGTCCCAAGTTGGGACATAATTTTTGAAAGGAGACTACCATGCCATTAGACGCACAAATTATAGAGCTATTTAACTTAGACGGAACAGATTTAGATTTCAAAGTTAAATATGAGGATACTAAATTCACAGGTAAAAGATATGTGAAGAACTCTGTTACAGGAGAATATTTAGGTATCGTGGGAGATAAGTTTAAAACAATAGACCACAAAGATTACTTTAATGGTATCAAAGAGGTTATACAAGAGAATAGATTACCCCATGAACTTGATAATGCGAAAGTAAGTATATCAACTGCACGTAACTGTGCTTTTGCTTTGTTGGATATTACATTACCAAATGTTAAGCACACAATCACAACTGCTAAACATCAAACAACAATCAACGAAAGAATCATCGCCTTGCATGGTATTGATGGGTCTTGTTCTAACCAAGTATACTTTGGTGCTATTGATAGCTACTGTTCTAACGGACAGATAGGTGGAGAGTATGACACTATCAAGAGAAAGAATACAAGTGGTCTCAGACGTTCTGTGTTGTTGAATGAGGTACGTGAAGCTAAAAATAACTTTGATAAACGTGCTAACCTTATGCAAGAGTGGGCAAACATACCTCTCAAGATAGATGGTAAGGTATTTATGTCTAGCATTATACCATCAGAGAACTTAGCTAAGAAGATGTACGAGTTAGCTTGTCAAGAGATTAGCAAGAGAGGTAAGAATGTATTCGCCTTATACTCTGCATTCACTAACTACGCATCTTACGCAGATGAGAGAAATGGTTTCAACATACGTAACACAGGTTTTGATACTAAAGCAGAAACTATGTGGAGAAGAGAACAAGAGGTAGCTAAGTGGGTTTCATCACCTCAGTTCAAAGAATTATTGGTGGCATAATGAAAGTTGATGACTTACTTAATGAGTACTATTTATCCTTTGAATACAATAACTTACGTCAAGAAACTAAAGTACAGTATAAGTATTTTTTGGGTATAGTTTCCTCTACAAGTGTGGTTGATGGCAAAAAGTTAGGCAGTTATAAACTGTCTAGCTTGACCACCAAACTTGCAAAATTATCTTACAACAAATGGTGTGAGAGAGGTGTATCATTTGCTAATCATCTCATGTCTGTTGTCAGAGTCTTGCTTAATTACGGAATCAACATGGAGCATTGTAACATGAACCCATTTAGCAACATCAAAAAAAGAATGACCAAGAGCCGAAAAGTTGTTTGGACAAAGGATGACGTTATCAGGTTTCTTGATACCTGTTACTCTGACTTTAACACAAGAAGTATTGGTCTTATTGCACAGATGGCATATGAATGGTGTCAAAGAATTGGCGATATGAGGTTGCTTGAGTGGTCTAACCTTGATTTAGATGCTAAACGTATGCAGATTGAACAGTCAAAGCGAAGAGCACAAGTATTTTTACCTATATCAGATGAGTTACACGAGATGTTAGTACAACAACATGATGATTATGGGTTTCAAAAGTATGTAGTACCTCGCCCAAGAGCCTACAAGGGGTCTTACAAGCCTTATTCACTAACTAAGCTACCCATACTAGCTAGAAAGATAATGGACTCTGCAGGGCTTTCTAAGGAGCTTAGGTTAAGTGACTTACGTAGAACAGGTACAGTTGAGATGGTAGATGCAGGGGTATCCATGGGTAATATTATGTCAGTTACAGGACATGCTAACCCACAATCTGTTAAACCATACATGAAAAATACATTCACGAGTGCTAACTTAGCATTGCAAGCAAGAAAAAATTTGACAGATGAAAAAAGCTATGGTACAAGCATGTTAAGTGCCGACAAGGAAGGATGTATATAATAACATGTTAAGTGTATATCAATATGTAAAAGACTTAGACATAAGTAATGGAGAAACAAAGAGACTAACTTGTCCTATGTGTAAATCGTACAAAACTTTTACAGTAACAAGTAACATGGGCACTATTGTATGGAACTGTTACAAGGCATCGTGTAGTGTAAAGGGCAACTCTCGTGTTCACATGACTGTTGATGAGATACGTAACTTCAACAAGGTGTCCCAAGTTGGGACATCATTTGAATTGCCTGAGTGTGTTGTGTCTCATTCTTACAGAAAGGAAGTTATGAACTTCTGTGAACTGTGGGATTTAGATGTTGACAAACTTGATTTACTGTATGATGTTAAAGAGAGTAGAGTGGTTTTTCCAATAAAAGAAAACAATAAAATTGTTGATGCTACAGGTAGGTCTGTCTACAATAAGTTACCAAAATGGAAACGCTATGGTGACTCGGACTTGCCATATTCATTTGGTTGTGGTAGTATCGCAGTTGTTGTAGAGGATTGTGTGAGTGCAGGAGTCGTGGGAAGTGATGTATTAGTTGGGGTAGCTGTGTTAGGTACGTCATTATCGGATTCACATAAACTGTTTCTTTCACAATTCTCTACTGCAATAATAGCACTTGACCCTGACGCATTACCCAAGTCTTTTGCATTTGCTAAAGAGTTACGTTCACATGTCAAGAATATTAAGATACTTAAATTGAAAGATGATTTAAAATACAGAGACGAAGAAGACATAACTAATTTAAAACTACTAACCCCAAAGGAGACACAGATATGGAATTAGCATTAATAAGAAGTTTGATGGACAAATCATTTTATGATTCCCATCGTGGAGCAAAGTGTCCTGATAGATTATTCAGCAAGGATGCAAGAAAGGTGAAGCAGTCTGTTGACAAAGCCATGAGTAGGTATGAAAGAACTGTTACACCTGATGAGATAGAAGCATTGTTTATGTCAAGCAATCCTACACTCACTACGGCACAGAAACAGGCTTACTCACATTTGTTTAGACAGATAAAGAATGAGCAACCTATGGGAGAGGATGTAGCACAAGAGGTGCTATCCAAACTGTTTCAGCAAGTTGTAGGCGAAGAGATTGCCAACATTGGATTTGATTATGTCAATGGTTCTCACTCAAGCCTAGAACCTATACGTAACATACTTGAAGTATACGGAGATGATTTTACACCTAACCTTAACGTGGAGTGGGATGACATGGAAATAGATACATTATTAGCGAAGAATGATTTGGAAGCACGTTGGTCGTTTAACTTACCAACTTTAACAAGACAAGTTGAAGGCATTAATGCAGGACACTTAATTGAAGTAGGAGCAAGACCTAACACAGGTAAGACTTCTTTTCATGCAAGTTTGTTGGCAGGACCTGATGGCTTGGCACGACAAGGTGCGAGTTGCATTATCCTTTGTAACGAAGAAGGTAGTCACAGAGTTGGTGCTAGATATCTGACTGCATCAACAGGTATGACTATGAGAGAAGTGAAGCAGAACCCAAGTAAAGCACGAGACTTGTATGCACCTGTCAAGAATAACATCAAGATAAAAGATGCAACGGGTCGTGATATGTCGTGGGTGGAGAGTGTATGTAAAACATATAGTCCTGACATTGTTGTGCTTGACATGGGAGACAAGTTTGCACGTACAGGTGGCTTTGCAAGGACAGATGAAGCACTCAAAGCTAATGCCATACATGCTCGTATGATTGCAAAGGAACACAAGTGTGCAGTCTTTTATATGTCTCAACTATCTGCAGATGCAGAGGGTAAGGTGTTACTCAACCAAAGCATGATGGAAGGTAGTCGTACAGGTAAGGCAGCCGAAGCGGACTTGATGATATTGATTGCCAAGAATCCACCAAGACAGGATGAGACAGAAGAAGATTTACAAAGGCACTTAAATGTGGTAAAGAATAAACTTACAGGATGGCACGGTGTTGTCCATTGTAATTTAAATTATAGAGTAGGAAGATATGAAGCATGACACAATTTAATTTATTCAAAGAACTACCACAAAAAGAAAACCCTATAATTGATGGTGTTGTCTGTATTAAGTGTGAAATAAGGCAACCTATAACACATTTCTCTGTTATGAAAGCAGGTGAAATAAAAAGAACTTGCAGGTCTTGTAGAAAGGGTCATAAGGAAGTCTTGAATAAACTAAGAAAAGAAAATGCTTATCCCGATAAAGATTATTCATGTGCTATATGTGACAGAACATTAGATGAATTAGGTAAGCATGGTCAGACTAGATTACAAAATTGGGTGTTAGACCATTGCCATGATACAAATACTTTTAGAGGTTGGGTGTGTCATAAATGCAACACAGGATTAGGTGGCTTCTCTGATGACTTGACTATTATTGAAAGAGCAGTTATATACTTAAAGAAACATAAGGAAAGATTAAATGAAACTAACACTTGATGTAGAAAATACAACAACAAAACGAGATGGTAAGTTACATCTTGACCCATTTGAACCAAACAATAAACTAGTCATGGTGGGTTGTCTTACGGATAAAGGAGAGGAGCATTTGTTCAGAGACAACTTTGATGGAGTACAAGAGTTGCTTGACCAAGCTACTATACTCATAGGTCACAATATAGCATATGATCTTATGTGGATATGGGAGTGTGGCTTCAAGTATGATGGTCCTGTCTTTGATACAATGCTTGGTGAATATATATTGCAACGAGGTATCAAAGAACCTCTACACCTAAAAGACTGTGCGTTAAGATATGAATTAGATACACAGAAAGAAGATACACTTAAAGATTATTTTGCAAAAGGTTATAATACAGATGAGATACCTGCAGAAGAGTTATCGTTTTATCTGTCAGCAGATTTACATGCAACTCAACAGTTAGCTGATGCCATATATAAAAAGTTAAATACTGAAGAATACAGTAGTCTAATGAACTCAGTTATATTAACTAACAAGGTTTGTGTTACTCTTGCTAAGATATACAAGAATGGCTTTAAGGTAGATAAAAAAGCATTAGATGAAGTTAGAGTTGAATTTGAAAAAGAGAAAAATGAAGTAGCAAACAGACTTAAAAAACAAGTTCAACATTTAATGGGAGACACTCCTATTAATTTAAATAGTCCTGAGCAGATGTCTTGGGTTATCTATAGTAGAAAACCTAAAGATAAAACTATGTGGGCTAACAACTTCCATCCCTACATGGACATATCAGAGTACAAAGAAAAGGTTAGTGAGTATTCTGATATTGTATACAAGACTAAAGCAGTAAAATGTGGGGAGTGTCGTGGGGATGGCTACATAAGAAAGGTAAAGAAAGATGGAAGTTTATACTCTAAGCCAAACAGGTGTAATACTTGTAATACTTTTGGCTACTTATTCAATCCTACGAAATCTATAGCAGGTTTAAAGTTCTCAGCACCAAATGCTAAATGGGTTAGTGCTAATGGATTTACAATTAACAAAACATATCTAGAGATATTAGCTAATGTAGCAAAGAAGAATAACATGCAAGATGCAGTAAACTTTCTAACTGACTTGCAAAGGTTGTCTGCTCTAGATACATACTTGTCTTCATTTGTTGAAGGCATAAGTTCATATGTAAAAGATGATGGTATGTTGCATGTTAGATTGTTACAACACAGAACTGCAACAGGTAGGTTTAGTGGTGCTGACCCCAACATGCAGAACATGCCTAGAGGTGGTACTTTCCCCGTCAAGAAAGTGTTTGTATCACGTTGGGAAGGTGGCAAGATACTTGAAGCTGACTTTGCACAGCTAGAGTTTAGAACGGCTGCCTACTTATCACAAGATAAAATAGCAATGAAGGAGATTAAAGATGGTTTTGATGTACATGCATACACTGCTTCTGTCATTACGGAATCAGGTCAGAAGACTTCTAGGCAAGAAGCCAAAGCCCATACCTTTGCACCTCTCTATGGAGCAACAGGATTTGGGAGAACGTCTGCTGAAGCAAAATATTATGAACAGTTCACACAAAAGTACAAAGGGGTTGCATCATGGCATTCCCGATTGGCTAAAGAAGCTTTAAATACAGGTATGATAACAACACCGTCAGGCAGACAGTTTTCTTTTCCTGATGTACAAAGAAGAAGAAACGGAACAGTGTCTCACTTTACACAGATAAAGAACTATCCTGTGCAGTCATTTGCTACTGCTGACATTGTTCCAATTATTCTTGTACACATTCAAAAAGAGCTTGACAGGTATAAGTCATGTGTGGTAAATACAGTACATGATTCTATAGTAATAGATATCCATCCTAGTGAGGAAGAGAATGTTTTGAATATTATACGTGACACAAATAAGTCATTGAATAATATAATTAATTTAGAGTTTGGTATAGACTTTGATGTGCCTCTTTTACTTGAGGCAAAGATTGGTACTAATTGGCTTGACACCAAAGATGTATCGTGATATAACTATGGTTCTTTTGAAAGGAGAAAATTATAAATGACAGATTTAGTTACAATTAATACAGACAATTATGCTACTATGGCTAAGGCAATGGGCTTGCCTACTAGTACTGTTGAGAAGAAGGCTAACACCTTAAACAGATTTAGAATATGGCACAACCCTACAATGGGCATAGGTGAAGCTAATGGAAAGTCTGTTAAGATGGAAGTTGTTGAAGGAGGTATGTACAGATTAGAAGTACCAGGAGACCCTAGTACATTTTACTTTTCTGAAAAGGTAAAGTTTAGACCCTTCTTACAAAGGTTTATGTATAAGAAGTTTACGCAGAATCGCAATGTAAAAGAAGGAGATAAGCAAGGCGGTTATGTTAAAACAATAATGGCTGATACATTAAACATTGACCTTAAAGATGATGACGGCACTTTTAACTGTGGTAAACCAACAGGATATGTTAAAGACTTTCAATCCCTTCCCGAAGCTACAAAAAAACTTATAAAGGAGATTAAAAGAACTAGAGTTGTGTTTGGTCTTATAAAGATGGTAGACCCTGTAAAAGGGATTGATGGCAAAGAGATTGCAGACTTGCCTGAATATCCTGTAATATGGGAGATAGAAAATAGAGATGCTTACAAAGCCATTGGAGATGTCTTTTCTAGGTTTGCCAAATCGCAGAGCTTACCTCTTCAACATGTTATAAAGCTAGAGGGCACTAAGGAAAATAAACTCAATAATGGTGGTAGCTTTTATACGCCAATAGTACAGCTAGACACAACAAGTAAAATTGAGATATCTGATAGTGACCATAAAGCATTTGGAGACTTCTTGGATTGGGTAAAGAACTACAATGATGGTATTATAAGTAAGTGGGATACCAAGGTTTCAGAAAGACAAGATGAAGTGTCAGAGGAAGATATGGAAACTGTAGAAAACTTTATTGATGTAGAGATAGATACTGATGCTAAGTAATAATGCTTTCAAAGCACATGGTATTAACTACCTTTCACCAAGTAGTATAAATACATATATCAGTGACCCACCTATGTGGGTCGCTAGATATCTATTCAAAGTGAAATCATCAAGTGGTCCAGGTGCAGTTAGAGGCATTGCAACGGAGCACGTATTAGCTAACAAATATAATGAAGGCACATTTGATTATAAAATGCTTGACTTAAAATTCATTAGCTTATGCACAGAATCTATGGTTGATTTAGGAGATAAGAAGGCAGAGAAAGAAAGGAGTACTTTAGAAAAGTTTGGAGAAGTTATAGATAAAAATTTTAACTATAAAGACTTAGAAGACTATCAAGAAAGAGTTGAAGTACAGTTAGATGATTTGCCTGTACCTATCATGGGCTACATAGATTTTAGATTTAAAGATAAAATTGTAGATTTAAAAACATCTACAAGGATGCCAACACAGCCAACTGAAGCACAAAAAAGACAGATGGCTTTGTACTCTATGGCATACCCTAAGAGTAGTGTGGACTTATTTTTTGCTACACCAAAAGAGCATAAAGTGTTCACACTTAAAAATTTGGCTTCTTATAAAAAGCAACTTGAAAAGGTTGCTTATAGCATACAGAAGTTTTTGTCTATCAGCGATGATAAACATGAGTTAGCTTCTTTTATGTATCCTAACCTTGACTCTTGGATGTGGAATGGTAAGATGAAAGAAGAAGCAAAAAAAATATGGAGTGTAAAATAATGTCTGATACATATTCGTATAGTAATCCCTTTATATCTTGGCGAAACTTTTAGTTGTCTCCTCATAAATTAAGAAGAGATGCTATAAAGCATGGGTATAGGAGTGGCTTAGAACATAAGTTATCCATCTATCTTAAAGAACATAAGTTTAAATTCTCTTATGAGTCTATTAAAATAGAGTGGGAAGATTTATTGTATCGCACTTATACCCCTGACTTCATACTAGACAATGGTATAATTGTAGAAACGAAAGGTAGATTTCTAGTATCTGATAGGCGAAAACATTTAGCTATTCAGAAACAGCACCCTAAACTAGACATTAGATTTGTGTTTACAAATAGCAGGGTTAAGTTATACAAAGGCAGTAAAACAACGTATGCCCAATGGTGCATAAAACATAAGTTTAGATACTATGACAGAATCATACCCGAAGATTGGCTTAAAGAAAAGGGCAAAAACAAACACCCTGTTTTTATAAAGTTTGTTGGTAAAAAAATAAGGAGATAAAAAATGAAAACATATGACAACAAAGGCAATCATTTCTTCATAGAAGTTATACCATCAATAGATGATAAAGGTTATTGGGATGGTAGATTTGAATTAGCTATACAGGTTAGAAAATCTAATATAGAGGAAGAAAGCTATTGGGAGTTAGAGAAGCTATGCCAAATGGCTTGTGCAAGTCTTTCCCTAATGCAACAAGATGCTAGGGTAAGAGACACTATTGAAACATTTTTAAATACCCCCGAAAATGATGATATTAAATTACCTTCACCTGTTGACAAGGTTACAGGTAATGTGATAAAAGTTAACTTTGAGAAAGGTTAATACATGTTAAGGCATATGGAGTATATGAAAATGAAAGAAGAAGAACTAAAAGAAAAAGAAGATATGGTCAATCATCCAAAGCACTATAACAAAGCAGGTATTGAAACTATTGATGCTTTACAAGCTATGTTAACAGACGGTTTTGATTATTATTTGCAAGGTAACATAGTTAAATACCTATGGAGATTTAGATACAAGAATGGTGTAGAAGACCTCAAGAAAGCACAGTGGTATCTAAATAAACTTATAGAGGTTTGCGATGGTAAAAGTTAATATGATGTTATCCTTAAAGATTGACCCTGACGAATACCCTATGCCATCAGACGGGAGATTAGATACAGAACTAGAGGATTACATTACAGACTTAATCCATGAGATAGAGGGAGTAAAAATAAATAATATAAGAATTACAATGGAGAACAAAAATTATGATTAGCAACTATTTACCAACAGATTATCAGAACTTCATAGCACTTTCTCGCTATGCAAGATGGAAAGACGATGAGCAAAGAAGAGAAAATTGGGGTGAGACTGTAGACAGATACTTTGATTACATGACTAATCACCTTAAAAAAAATCATTCCTATGATTTAACAAAAGCTCTTAAAGAAAAACTTACTCAACATATAATGAACTTAGGTGTTATGCCTAGTATGAGAGCATTAATGACATCCGGACCTGCATTAGACAGATGCCACGTAGGAGGCTACAACTGTAGTTATATACCTGTGGATAGTCCACGTAGCTTTGATGAATGCATGTATATTCTTATGTGTGGTACAGGTGTAGGTTTTTCTGTTGAACGTGAGAATGTTGACAAGCTACCCATTGTCAATGAGCACTTTGAGGACAGCACTACTATCATCAAAGTTGCAGACAGCAGACCTGGTTGGGCACGAGCATTACGAGAATTAATATCTTTGTTATATGTTGGGCAAGTCCCAACTTGGGACACATCAGAAGTTAGACCTGCAGGTGCTAGACTAAAAACTTTTGGTGGTAGAGCATCAGGACCTGCACCACTAGAAGAGCTATTCCGTTTTTGCATAGCTAAGTTTGAAGGTGCTAAAGGTAGAAGACTATTTCCTATTGAATGTCACGACATTATGTGTAAGATAGGTGAGGTTGTAGTTGTAGGTGGAGTACGTAGGTCTGCTCTTATATCTCTATCCAACTTAGGTGATGACCAAATGAGACACGCTAAGTCAGGTCAATGGTGGGAGAATGAAGGGCAGAGGGCACTAGCCAATAACTCTGTAGCATTTAAAGGTAAGCCTGAGATGGGTACATTCATGCGAGAGTGGACATCATTATATGAATCTAAGTCAGGTGAACGTGGTATCTTCAACAGACAAGCTGCCAAAGTTAAGGCATCTGAGAATGGTAGACGTGAGATTGACCATGAGTTTGGTTGTAATCCCTGCAGTGAAATTATATTACGACCATATCAGTTCTGTAACCTAACTGAGGTAGTATGTAGAGCCACCGATGATTTAAACACTTTAACAGAGAAGGTACGTATGGCTACTATACTTGGTACATTTCAGTCTACTCTAACTAGCTTCAAGTATTTACGTAAGATATGGAAAGATAATACAGAAGAAGAGAGGTTATTAGGGGTTTCCCTAACAGGTATACTAGATACAAACGTATGGGGAAAAGAAGTTCTTACAATATTAAGAGAAGTTGCAGTAGAAACTAATAAGAAGGTAGCTAAAGAGTTAGGTATACCACAGTCAACTGCTATCACTTGTGTAAAGCCAAGTGGTACAGTCAGTCAGTTAGTTGACAGTGCTTCAGGTATTCATGCTAGACACAACGACTACTACATCAGAACTGTACGTGGTGATAACAAAGACCCACTCACACAGTTTATGAAAGAGAGTGGTATACCAAATGAGCCTTGTGTTATGAAACCTGATAGCACTACTGTGTTCAGTTTCCCAATGAAGTCACCTCAAGGTGCTGTTACTAGAACACAGATGTCTGCTATTGAACAGCTAGAGTATTGGCTAATGTTCCAAAGACATTGGTGTGAGCACAAGCCTTCTGTTACTGTATCTGTTAAGGAAGATGAGTGGATGGATGTAGGAGCATGGGTGTATAAGAACTTTGATGAAGTATCAGGTATATCCTTCTTACCATTCAGTGACCACACATATGCTCAAGCACCTTACCAAGACATAACTAAAGAAGAGTACACTGAGTTGTTTAGTAAGATGCCTATGTCTATTGATTGGTCTAAATTAGCAGACTTTGAAAAAGAAGACACTACTAGCGGTGGCAGGGAATTAGCTTGCACAGCAGATGCCTGTGAAGTAGTTGACTTGACATCTAATTAATGTTAGAATCTGCTGAGTTATTGTGGTGGCAATGGTGGTTACTTATCGCCATTTCCATCAACACAACTATAAACTTAATCGTGTTCTTTAAAGGTAGGAAACTACACATTAGAGAATTTTTACATTTAAAACCAAAAACAAAGAAAAGGAGTAAAGAATGAGAGACATGCTATTGAATGCAATAAAGACTAAAATGATAGGGCAGATGAATGCCCATATAGCTAATATTGAAGTTATGTTGTCAAACCCTGTTGGTGCGAGAGACCGTGCAACTGTAGTAGATACTATTGAGAAAGAGATGTCTGCACTAGAGCATCTTGATGGAAGAATTAATGTACTAGTAAAATATTTTGAAAGGAGCAAGGAAAATGCGATTGAAGAACAGAAAGAGAAACCCAAATCTAAGTAAATATGATGCACCTCTACGTATACAATTTGATCGTGGGGTAAAAGCATTTAGAGGAAAACAATATCTAAAAACAATAGAAGATAATAAAATAATAGCTACTACAAGTCCCTACAGTATTGATTCCATGCAACACAGGGAATGGCAAAGAGGTTACGACTTTGCATATTTTAAAAATTTAGAGAGAGTAAAAAATGCAGAAGCTAGAAGAAGAAGCGAAGAAATACATGCAAGATAAAATACGTATAGCAGAAGTGATGACTGCTGAGTTTTATGAAATGAAAGCGGGACAGACAGCCATCTTTCCTAAACACAAAGCTCTAGAGTATTTAGCTCTAGGGTTAACTAGTGAAGCAGGAGAAGTGGCAGGAAAGGTCAAGAAACTTATACGTGATGGTGAGGATGTGGAAGGCTTTGAGTTGAAGAAGATTGCCATAGCATCAGAAATAGGTGACGTACTTTGGTATTGTGCTATGATGGCTAAAGAGGTAGGTGTTCCATTGGATGAGATTATGAAAGAAAACTTGAAGAAGTTACATGGTAGAAAAATACGTGGAACACTACATGGGTCAGGGGATAACCGTTAAAACATTTTAAATAGACTCTGATAGGCTTTAGATATAGTGTATGCAGTTACATAATCTGAACCACTATTAGGGTCTACAGGTTGTCCCTTTTCCTGTTCAAATATTCTAAGACCCCATTCACGAATATTTTTAGGAAGCCTTTTAAACTTAACTCTATATTGCTCTAGCAAAAATTTATTTTTCAACCTAGCTCTCTTTTCTTCAGGGATGTCTTTGCCAACCTCTAATATTTTCATATAAGCTGCTTCTTTAAACATACTTTTTATTGGAGCTAAATTAGAGCTTATTATACCTCTTATTTCGGCTTGTATAAATTGCTTACTTTTATCTTGTTCAATTAATTGCTTCTCTCTTGCTTGTGCTAGTTTAGCCAAAGGTGGAATCAATTCATTCATCAAGTCATTCTCTATTCTTCTTATGCTAGGAGTAGAAGCTCTTGATGACATTTCAAATTCGGTGAATCCATATTTTTGCATAAACAAACCTGAAGGGGGATTGTCTTCATAATATGTAGCACCTGCACCTATCTTTAAAGCAGGGTTAATTCTACGTTTACCATCTTGGTCTAATACATATGTTCTATTTGGAAGTTTCCTTTCCTCTTCAGGACTTATGAATCCTCTACGAATAAAAGGCATCTTTGCTGATTGCACAAAAGTTGATTCAAAATCACCATAAATAGGGTCTACATTAGGGTCTTTTATTTGAGATGCTCTGCTTTCTACAAGACCATAGTCTATTAGTTTACCATCTTTACCTATTCTTATTTCAGGTAATTTAGACATACTTCTTTCTAAATCTATAATCTGAGCAGCAGGAACAGCATATCTTTGCACAAAGTTTCCAAACGCTGTGCCTGTGGTCTTAGCTATTCTGTCTGACCAAGAAGCATCCGCACCACCTAATGCATTTACAAAATCCTCTATCATACTAGTGCCTCTACCTGTACGTAAAGTAGCTCCAAAAAAAGTTTCTGTAAATTCTTTTGCGTCACCTACCAAAGAACCTTTCAATGTACCGTCTTTCCACCTATCAATAAACTCAGATATGTACAAAGCCTGTCTTAAAGGAAATTGTGGAGTAGTATCAAAAGACTCACCGTCTGATGTTCTAATCATTTTATAATCAGGGTGAGGTTCATCAAAATATCCTTGCATCCAAGCAGGTCTCTCACTTTCAGGCTTTCTGTAAGCACTAGCAGCTAAATACACTCCGTAACCAACTAAGTTTCTTGATATATCTTCTCTGTCTCTATCGGTTAGTTTTTGTAATCTATTAGGTCGTATTAATCTTCTTATAGGCACTAAAGCAGCACCTGCAGAGTATTGTGCTATTAACTCTAAACTTGTGAATACAAATCTAGGAAAAGCAACTAATGCTGTACCACCATATTTAGCAAGTATTTCATTTACAACTTTAAAAGGTGCAAAGTTAGGAACATTAGAGTATGTAGCATTTCTAGCTTTTTCTGTTGCCTCTGCAACTATTTCAGAAAATTCTTTAGACCCTTCAGGTAATACAGTAGGTGAATCATTTAATATTTCTCTCATACGACCTTTATTTAACTCATCTACTAGCTCTAATCCTTTATAATTTTTTCTAAACAAGTCCTCTAAGTTTTGAAGAAAGTAAGCACTTCTTGTTATATAGTCTTGCCATTTGTTAGGTATATTTAGTGTATCAACAAAGTCTTCACCTGCTTCTAACAATTCATCTATCTTTTGCTGAACAGGTGTTAACTGAATACCTTCTGGTCTACGCAATCGTACTAGTTCACTAACATTACTAAATAATACATTATAGTTATTCATAAACTCAGGTCTTTTTAATATATAATCAACATAATCCCTAGCATCTTTATTATCTATTAAATATGAGTGATGCTTAAAACTATTTCTCCAATTAGTAGGACTCAAAACAGTTAGAGTTTTTTTCTTCAGACCCTTTTCTGTTAGATTATATAAAGAGGTATTAAATACATTAGACAAACCTTCTAATGGACTTCTCATTAAAGTAGATTCTACGTTACGTATCATAGTGGCTAACATAGAAACTAATGCACCTCTACCTATATCAATAAATCGTAGAGCCGCCTTACCTGCAAAATTATACTTCTCTAGATTAGCTTGGTCTATAGCTTCTTTTCTAGATTTTTTACCTATTTTCCTACCTTTAATTGGAGCAAATTTTTGAAGAACTTTACCTGCTTGTGATGCAGAACCTAAAGTCATAAGTATATAATCCTCAAAACTAACATCATATTTATTTAATAATGCTGTTAATTCATCATCAGGAAGTAAATCACCTCTTACTGTGGCATTAAAAAGGTTGTCAATTGTCATTCTGCTTTCAGGAAAAAGTTCAGGCTTAGTTTTCTTTAATTCAGAAGCAATAGCCACTAGAGGGTCTAGTTTGTCAGGGTTAATTATAGGTGAAAGAAGGTCTTCCTTTTTTAATCCTATTGTAGATTCTAAATCTGAAGCAGCTATCAAGTCTCCATCTATATCTACAGCACCAACATATTCTTTTTCAGCTATGTTTAAACCAACAACTCTAGCCTTATCATAATCTATAGACAGTTTACCTGCTACAGTTTTAGATATTAATTTATCTTCATTAATTATTTTCTTAATATTATTAGGGTCTCTAGCTCCTATCTGGACTTCATAGTCCATTATTAGCTCTTCTTTAATAGATTGATTCTCACTCGCTTTATCTGCAGCATCCTTTGCCTTTTTAGCAATTATCTCAGCTTCAGCACTCTTAGCCCTATTAATATTTAGCCTTCTACTTTCATACTTTTTAATCTTTGCGGCATTCTTAATTAATTTCTTTTTTCTTTTTATCTCAGCTTCAAATATATCTTTGGCTAGTTCTAGAGCTTTAGGTGACCTAGACAGTATACTCATCATAGCACCCTTTTCACCAACCTCTAGTATTTGACCCACATCACCAGTAAATGCTTTAGCCGCAGTCTTTGAATCCATGTTTATTGTTTTAGTAGCATCACCGTCTGTTGCATCATCTACTGCTTCATGTACTGTTTTATACAAATCAGCAAACCCACCTCTTACGTATTGAGCACTTGATGATATACCTGCAAGAACTTCAGCACCTGTTTCACCAAAGGTTTCATAGTACTTTTGCATTATAGGATTGTCTTTAACTTTATCTTTGAAGGCTTGACTGTTTAAATAAGTTTCATAGTCAACCTGTACCATTCTAGGTGGTTTAGGATAGGTGTATCTTTCCCCAATGATATCTCTATCAGGGATAGTCATCATACCTTTCATTTGTTCTTCTATTGAGGGTGCTTTAGAACGGAAGGATTGGTCTTGAGATTGTTCAAAACCTTTAGCTTGTTCTATTTCGGCAGGAGTAGCAAACTTTATTATAGGCTCTGCAAGAGGTTTACCCTGTAAGTCAACAGTCTCCTCATATACTATGCCTTCTTGTTTTGCTTGTGCTAAGTCTATTAATTTACCTTCTGTAAATAAATTAGGGTATTGATTAGCGTACTTAATTCTTAATTCATTTTGCTCTGTTTTATCTATTTGAGCATCTATAGATTCTTTATTTTTTAAATATACTTTTTCATATTCTCTATTACGGAGAAACTCTTGGTATCTAGGGTCAACAGTTGCTTCTTTTTCTTTTACAACTTCTTCGTCACCAAATACAGACAAAAGAGCATTGTCATCTTTTTTCTCTACCTCCTCATCCCCAAAAACTGAGGAAAGAGCATCATCGCTTTGTGATACCTCTTCTTCATCACCGAATACAGATTGAAGAGCTTGATTATTTAAATCCATTTATTTCTCTATAATTTAATTATAAACAGGCTGACCACTCAACAAAGGAATATTGATGAATTTCCCATCGGCATCTTTTTGTCCTGTAAATACAACTCTTTGCCCATTGGATTTAGTATACGTCATCCCTGGAATCATCTGCTCTCCTTCATCAGGTTTAGATAATCCTACAACATTTGCACCTGCTCCTTGGACAACAGCACGAAAAGCAGGGTCATTTAATTTGTTAGCACCTGCACCAAACATGACAAAATTACGTAATGAATTTCTTTCTACCTCACGCTTTATAGCATCATTCTTTTCTCCACCAGGAAACGTAAAATCAAAGCCACCTGTAGGATTTGGAACAACTTTTAAATCTAACTTAGTTGCTTTAGCGGCTATGTTTGCAAAATCTTTATATGAGTTTCTCCAATCACTAGGTTTCCATGTAGTTGTTTTTTCTAAAGCTGCTTTGTTCTTCTGTATAGTGCTTTCATTCAATCTATACTTTTGAACTTCATCCAAAGTTTTATTGTGGTCATATTTAGGTTTCATGGCTATCTTAGGTAATTCACCCTCAACAACTTCAGGTAATCCTAGTGCTGCTTTAGCTTTAGCACCTATGTCTTCTACATTTATAGGGTCGGTGACTATACCACGAGATTGAGGCATAGATTTAAGTACTTGCATACTAACATCAAGGTTTCTAGGAGCAGCACCAACTTTATTTTGAGCTATTATAGTTGATATCTTATCTATATTCATATCACTATTTATGGATTTTATATCTTGAAACTCATCATTTAAAAAGGATTTCCTGTTATATCCCAAGCTACCTAACTTTTGACTAGCAGCCACTTTATTTTGATATGCTTTATTAATCTTTTCAGGGTCATAACCGTGTTTAGCATACAATGCTTGTGCGGCAGCTACCCTATCTGTTTGAGTTAAATCTAAATCTTCAGGTAGATACTGAGACATTATATTTTGTAAGTCTTCTTTTGCTTTATTCTTAACAAGAAGATGCTTCTGTCTATACTCACTAGCAGGTGCGGCAGAATCCTCTATAGATTTAAATAGAGCATTTTTTATACCATCCATTCTTTTATTTTCAGTTTCTCTTACTATTCTAGCTGCTTCACCACCAGCTATAGCAAACTTTTGAAACACACTTAATCCCATTAAGAACTCCTTCTACCCATTAAACCTTTTGGTTCAACCTCGTTTTCATTTTCTTCTGATATGTCTTTAACCTCAGAAGCACCACCCATAACATCTTCCATCAAACCTTCAACATCTTCATCTTTAAGTAACTCTTGTTCCGCTTCAGTTGCGTCTAATGGTGTAACATTACTTTTGTTTTCTTCATCTGCGTCTATAGTATAGTCTATTCCTGCTAAGTCAGCCAATCCCTTTAAAAACTCAACTATTACAGGATTCACAAGAACAGAAACATCAACAGTATGTCTACCTTCCATAGTACCACTTAACGTAAATACTTCAGCTATAGCAGTCAAAGATGCTCCACTTTCTATAATTCTTAGTGTAGTATTTATTGTTGAAGGGTCACCTAATTTAGGTATGTAATAATCAATAGCATCCTCAAGTGTTTGCAGTTCTGCTTTTTGTTGCCATGGTCTAGCACCTAATTCTGCAGTTAAAGATTGACCCGGTATAGGAGCATCTAATAATGGTTCATTTTGTATCATATTTAGCTCTTTACTTTATTAACAGCTTCACGAATTGCTAAAACATATTCAGCAGTAGGGGTAATTTGATTGTTGGTATTGCCCACATTTGGTTTTTTTAGTAGGCTATTCTTTTTGCTAGTAGGCATAGTTGGCTTTATCTGATTATTTTTTATTTGATTGTCTATGCCAAACCATGCTTTACGATTAGCATTTCTATATGTTTGAAACATATTCATACTCCTCTTTTATTCCCTTTAAATAACGTGGATTAGTGACAACCTTATCCATAAAATATTTTACAACCTTTTTAAGTTTCGGTTTATCTTTAATAAACATAGCGAACTGTTTACCATATTTACCATATAACCACTTAAACCAAGATGGAGCATCTTTATCCATCCAACTTCTAAATATAACCCATTTAGGATTAGAAGAACCATATATTTCCCTAGCTACCCAGCATAACCAACCGCCAATTAAGGAGTTAGAACCTGCTGTCAATATAGTTCCCACCATTGACCCTAGACCAGAAGATGTTTTTGCATCCGCTTGCAATTTGTAACCTTGTGTAGCTGCATCTGCAGTTAATTCAGCAGTTGTTATTTTTACTATTCTATCTAGCTCATTTTCTGCTGATGTCCATGCCCATTCCATAGTGTCAGCATAATGTTGCCATAAATTATCATAAGCAGTTTTAGATATGTTTAATAATGCATTAGCATTTAATTCATTAGCACGATTTACGGATGCAGTATCTGCTGTAGCTATTTGCCTTCTCCATTGAGCATTACTCTGAGCTATGACTAGCTGATTCTGTGCGTTGAATTGGTCACGTTGATTATTTAATTCAGCATTAAATCTTTCTACGGTATTAGCTTGTCCTGCATTAAACTGTGATTGTGCATTGGCTTGTGTAGCATTAAACTGTGCTACTTGTGTACCGAGATTAGCAAAGAATTGGTCTACTTGATTTTGACTAGAAGCATTAAACTGTCTAGCAGCATTTGTAGCAGCTTGGTCAGTAAACAAAGATTGTGTTCTTTGCTGTGCCTTAAATAGATTAGTTTGTTGTTGATTAGACAAATTAGACATGTCCATTTGCAAAAAGTTTTGAGCATTTTGAACAGCAGCTTGTTGTCTATTATTTAAGTTAGACATATCTAAGTTAGCTAATGCAGACGCTTCAGCCATGACCATAGCTTGTCTATTAGATAGATTATTTAGATTCATTGTGTTCACAGCACGAGAGTTCTCTAGAGCTATGTTCTGCTCTGCTGTGAAGTTCATATTAGCTATATCACCAATTCTAGCCGAGTTCTGCACTCTCGCTTGAAATGCTTGGTCAAACTCTTGTCCTATGAACTGTGCTCTCTGTTGAGCTGCAAGCATAGCTCTCTGTTGTTTGTTAGATAAATTCTGTGCTTCAAACTGTGCAGTTACCTGTGCATCTGCCTGTGCTATTGGCAACGCTGATTCCAATGCTGCCTGAATCATTGCTTGTCCTGCCATGCTAGATGCACCTAAGCCTCTTTGTTGCATAACGGCTTGAACACCTCTAAGTGCTCCTGCTGCCCATGCAGGTGGGTTAGTAGCATCAAAGTCAGCAGTAAGCTGTGCTAGTTGTCCTTGTACAGTAGCTTTCTCCGTTGGTGTAGCTGTGGCGGCTTGAATCTGTTCTGCGTAAGTAGAAGCAGTCTCGGCATTAGCAGCTCCTGACACTAACTCACCTTGTTGTATTTGTCTTTGTACAGGATTCTCTAATAGAGTAGCATTACCTTGAGCAGATGATAAATCACCTACGCTTGAAGCAGTTTGTTGGGCTGCTAATATTTGGGAACGTGGGTCTGCAGGGTCTGTTTGAGCAGCTTGAAGTGTGTCTAGTGAAGTATTAACTTGTTCTGCTACACTTTGAGCATCCATTAAATTTGCTTGAGTAGAAGTTGGCTGTTGAGCCATTGTTGTTTGAGCCATTGCAGTTGGCACAGAAACAGTACCTGACACTTGACCACTGTCAGGTGCAAGCATTTGTTCTTGCGTCAATTGTGTTCCTACAGGAACAACTGTTGCACCTGTTGGTAATGCAGGATTGATTGCTTGTTGAGCACTCACATCTCCTATAGTAGAACCTTCGGGTATATTTTGCTGTGGTATATTTTGCTGTGGTAAAGAACGTGGGTCAGTCATAACTTGTGTTACAGG